>Ga0209702_10000191_pt1 | contig 121516 bp, 90 predicted proteins | sample FRY01_FD_187210 | JGI IMG/M metagenome (GOLD analysis project Ga0209702, IMG submission 187210) | Freshwater microbial communities from Lake Fryxell liftoff mats and glacier meltwater in Antarctica - FRY-01 (SPAdes) (version 2) | ecosystem: Environmental > Aquatic > Freshwater > Ice > Glacier...
CGCTCAACCCGATGTTTCTGATCGCAGCCACAAAGCCGGAATGACCGTGGACGCACCGCTTGATGTGATTGCTGTTGGCGCCCATCCCGATGATGTGGAGATCGGCTGCGGCGGCACGCTGGCATTGCTTGCGGCGCAAGGATTTCGCGTCGGTATCGTCGACATCACTGATGGCGAGCCGACCCCGCGATCCAGCGGCCCTGAGGAACGGCTTCGAGAAGCGGCGGCGGCGGCTGGCGTGCTGGGTGTCGTGCACCGCGAGCAATTGGGCTTTTCGAACCGCAGGCTGTTTGATTCCTTTGAAGTGCGCGTGGCGCTTGCCAAGGTCTTTCGGAGACATCGTCCGAGGCTGGTGCTAGGGATGGCGGAAAAGACACCGCTGGCATCTCCCGACCATGCGGCGACCGTTGCAATCACCGAGGCGGCTGTTTTTTATTCGCGGCTGACCAAGTGGGACGACACATTTGACGGACTGCCGGTTCACACGGTGCCGGCCTTGCTGAATTATTTTCTGGTGGCTGGGCTGCCGAGTATGCCGACGGGTTATTGGCCGCTGGTGGTCGACATCGGCGGACAGTTGGAGCGAAAAATAGAGGCCATCGGCTGTTACCGTTCGCAGTTTCCGGCAGAGAAGGCCCATGTCTTTGACCGGGTGCGATCGGCAGCCTTGGTGGTGGGCGCGATGGGTGGATGTGCTGCGGGTGAAATTTTGGCAAGCCCGCGACTGCCCTGCACGACAAACCTACTGCAACTGCTCTTTCCAGAGTGAGGCCAATGAGTTTCATTTTCTCCGCGCCGGTGGCCGAGTGTGATGTGGCAATTCTGGGCGCTGGGATTGCAGGCTTGGCGGCGGCAGGTGAATTGCTGCGGGCAGGGCGGCGGGTGGTGTTGCTGGAAAAATCGCGGGGCGTTGGCGGCCGCATGGCAACGCGGCGAATTGATGCTGCGGTCTTTGATCACGGGGCCCAGTTTTTCACCGTCCGGGGACGGGCTTTTGGAACGCTCGTCGCGGCGGCTGCCTCTGCGGGCGTCGTCCGCACGTGGTGTACCGGATTTTCTCGAGCGGCCTCGCATACACAAGAAGTGCTGCCGGCCGACGACGGCCACGCCCGCTGGTGCGGCACGCGAGGCATGACCGATTTGCCCAAACATCTTGCCGGGGCTTTAGCGGCGGGCGCAACGGTCGCGGGTAAAAAGTCTGCGGGGAGCTGCACCATTTGCTGTGGTGAAAAGGTTTCCGCGGTGGGCATTGCGGGCAGTCGAGTGTTGATCACGCACCAAACGCAGGCAGCGGGCATGGCGAGCTGGGCCGGAGGGATGCCGCCTCTAGCGACGCTTTCGGCTGCTGCGGTGATTCTCACGGCCCCCGTGCCGCAGTCGCTCGATCTATTAGCCGCCGGGGGCCTGCTGGTCGCGGAGGATGCTCCCAGAAGTGTGCCGGGCCCGAACCTCAATCAAGACTCCCTGCGAGTGCTGCGTGGAATCGATTACGACCCGTGCTTCACGCTGATGCTTGTGCTCAAGCAACCGAGTCTCCTGCCACCGCCGGGAGCCATTCAATTTCAATCGGGGATCATTGCGTGGATTGGCGACAATCAGCAGAAGGGCATCTCGCCGGTGCCGGCGATGTGTGTCCATGCTTCGCCAGCATTTAGTCGCGAGCACTTTGACGCACCACCGGCCGAGGTGATCGCGGCGATGCTGAAAGCTGTGCGACCTTGGATCAATGGCGATCCAGAGTCGGCCCTGATTGAGACATCGCTGCACCGCTGGAAATACGCGCAGCCGACAACGATTGTTTCATCGCCGCTGGTGGTTCTCTCAGACAACCCACCGATTCTTTTTGCTGGCGACGCATTTGCTGGGCCGCGGGTTGAAGGGGCGGCAAACAGTGGTCTGGCCAGTGGCCGCAGGGCGGCTGGCATGCTGCCGTAGAGCCAAATGGCCAAACGGTCTCACCCAGCCGCCGCACTCGTCCTGTGACGGGTTCTGCCCGCTCGCCACGAAGTGGCTGCTTGAACAATCTTCTCGCACCCGAGAAGATGTTTTGTTTTGTGGTCTCACACGTATCCTCAATCATCTTTCTCTTCTCCGGAGTTCACTCTCATGGCCACCACTGCTCTCAATGACCCAAGCGTTGCCTTGCTCTTTGAGGTTCAAAAGTTTTTAGCCGGCTCCCCACTCCAGGCCGTCGTGGGCGGAAAAGATGTTGCGGGCTCGACGGGTGAGACAATCAAAACGCTCGATCCGGGCAGTGGTGCGGTGCTGGCTGAGGTCGCTGCCCTCTCGGCTGAAGATGTTGATCGGGCTGTCGGCGCCGCAAGCCACGCGTTCTCAAAAACCTCGTGGGCCAAAATGCCTGCCAATGAACGGGGCGTGTTGTTGCATCGCCTCGCCGATGCGGTCGAAAAGCACGAGCCGATTATCAGCCAGATCGAGGCGCTCGACGCCGGTAAGATTCTGGCCCACGCGACTGGGGATGTGCAAAACTTTGTGGCCACGCTGCGGGCGTTTACCGACATGGCCCTCCACATTCAGCGACGCAGTCTGCTGGCTGTATCGGGCCACGATGCCTATTCGATGCGGCATCCATGGGGCCCGTGCGGCTTCATCTTTCCGTGGAACTTTCCCTTCACACTGATTGGCTGGGGCGTCTCGCCGGCACTTGCCGCGGGCAACACGGTGGTGATCAAGCCCGCAGAAGATACGCCGCTGTCAGCGATCTATCTGGCAAGACTGGCCCGCGAGATCGGCTTTCCAGACGGTGTGATCAATGTTGTCACAGGCCATGGGCATATCTGCGGCGCGGCGCTGGCTGGGCATCCAGGATTACGGCGAATGTCGTTTACCGGATCGCCAGAAGTTGGCCGGCTTGTCGGTCAGGCCTGCGGTCACAATCTCACGCCGGTCAAACTGGAACTGGGCGGCAAGGGAGTTGCGGTTGTCTTTGAGGATGTTGACATTGCCCACACGGCTCAAAAACTTGTCAATGCAATCACTTTTCACACCGGCCAAGTGTGCTGCGATGCCACGCGGTGGCTGGTGCATCAATCGATCTATCGAGAATTTGTCGATGAGTGTGCAGCCAGAATGCAGGCCGTGCGGATCGGCTATCAGATGGATGAAGCCTCACAGATGGGCCCTTTAGTCAGCGCCAAACAGCAGCAGCGGGTGCTTTCGTATTTAGAAAAAGGGCAGCAGCAGGGAGCTGAGGCAGTGGTCGCCGGTGGGCCAGCGGAGGTGGCGGGTAAGGCGGGGTTTTATGTCAAGCCAGCGCTCTTGGCGGGGTCACTCGACAATATCGCCGCACGGGAGGAAATTTTTGGACCCGTGGCATATCTAGCAAGTTTTTCGAGCGAAAACGAAGCTGTCGAGATGGCCAACGACACCGACTACGGACTGGCCAATAGCGTTTGGACCGGCGATCTTGTCCGGGCAAATCGCGTTGCCGAATCGATGGTCGCGGGCAACAGTTGGATCAACGCCCACAATGTTTTTCCGCAGGGAGTTCCCTACGGAGGTGTCAATAAAAGCGGCATGGGCGGCGGCGTGCTGTCGATCGAAACGCTGTTGGATTACTACCGCAATCAGTCGGTCGTTCGGCCTCTCTAAAGGTTGCGCTCGAGAGTGGGCCTCCAGTGAGGCGTATTTCTTGGCAACAGAAAAAGTTCGATCAAGAGATCAAGAGTTATGGCAGAAGTCGCAGAAGTCGACTGCATCATTGTCGGGGCTGGACTTGCCGGCCTGGCATGTGCGCGTGAATTGACGCGACTGGGCTTTGGCGTGCGAGTGCTGGAGGCAGCCGATCGCGTGGGCGGTCGCGTCGCCTCCGATGATCTTGGATGGCTTTCGAATAGATTGCGGTTTTCAGGTTTATCTGGATGCCTATCCAGAGGGTCAATGGCAACTCGATCTGCCGGCCTTGCAGTTCGGCTGTTTTGAATCAGACGCCCTGATTGCCAGACAAGGCCGATTGCGGGCCGTGAGCGACCCTTGGCGACGGCCCCCCTCGGCAATTGGATCCCTGCTCAATCGCAGTGTGGGAATAGCCGACGCTGTGCGCACAGCCACGCTCCGTAGCGATGCGATCAAACGCTTCAAGCGAGGCGAATTCAATCCCAACGAGGCCAGTGTTTTAGTCGAGCGATCGACGCGAGCAGAATTGCAGCACCGTGGTTTTTCGGAGCAGTTTATCGGTTATTGTTTCCAACCTTTTTGTGGAGGCGTTTTTTTGGAGCGAGATCTAGCCACCTCGGCTGCGGTCTTTTATTTTACATTTGCCATGTTTTCACTCGGCCGTGCCTGCCGCGCGGCGGCATGGACGCGATTCCAAAACGGCCTGCAGACTCATTGCCGCCCGGCGTGCCCAAACTGTCCACGCCGGTTGGCAGGGCCTTGCCGGGACGAGTGACGCTCATCGACGGTCGTGAAATGACTGCCCAAGCGGTGGTTGTAGCGGCGGAATCGCAGGCGGCCGCGGCACTTCTACCGGACCAGTGGCGTGGGGCGTGGGCCTTGCGGGGTGTGAAGTCGACCCGAATGGTGGCTTTTGCGGCAAAGCAATCACCGCTGTTGAGCCCCGCGCTCGCGGTGAGTGCAGAGCAGGGACCGATTGATAATCTCAGCGTGCCGTCGGATGTGGTCGGAGGCTACGCGCCGGTGGATACAACGCTTGTGTCTGTGTCGGTGCGAGAGGATTGGCAGGGTGACGATAATCAACGTCCCGATGCGGTCCGACGACAGGCAGCCTCCTGGTTTTGATCGCAGTCGCTGGCGTGGCGGCACTTAAAAACGGTGAACGTCGATCGGGCACTGGTTGATGAATCGCCGGCAGCACGCCTGCTGCGGCCAGTTCACTCCGGCTTGAGTCAAGCCTGGTTCAGACCCACCTCGGGGCTCTTTATGTGCGGCGATCATGGCACGACTGCATCGATCAATGGGGCACTTGCCAGCGGTCGGCTCTGTGCCGAAGCGATCGGCAAAGATCTGTTGCCGGGCCGCCGAGGATAGAGTCGCTCCGAAGGACAGGCCGCACATACAGGCACAGATCGAGGGCACTCCCCATTCCATGGCTTTCTGTATACACTTGTTTGAAACGTCTGTTTGGCAGCGTTTTTAAGCGGTTTTGTCGGCAAGTCGGCCTCCGCACAGGTCGTCCCGTTATGGTTCTCTCCGTCATGCTCTCCTCGCACAACTCATTCAGTGATACCGCGGCGACACCCGCAGCGGATTCCGGCCCAGGCACATTCCAGGCCGATGATCCTCGCCAACGAATCCTCTCGGCGGCCGGGCTAGAATTTGCCCAGCATGGCTACGAAGCGGCCACGATTCGCGACATTTGTTTGGCAGCAGGCTTAAACGGAGCGGCTGTCAACTACTACTTTGGGGATAAAAAAAGACTCTATATCGAGAGCGTCAAGCACGCGCATGCCCTGCGGATCGCGCAGGTGCCGTTGCCCGAGTGGACCGACGGCACGCCCGCCGCAGAAAAACTTGGTGACTTCGTCAATACCATGCTGGAGCGGATGCTGGGGTCTGGCCAACACCCGTGGCAGGTGCGACTGATGCTGCGTGAACTCCTACAGCCAACCGATGCCTGCCGCGAACTGGTCGAAGACTATATCCGCCCCCACTTTGCACTCCTCGTTTCGATCCTCGACGAAGCGGCTCTTCACTCGATGTCAAAGGGCGAGCTGCGGCGAGTGGCGATGAGTATTGTGGGGCAGTGCTTTGTGTACCGCGCCGCAGGTGCCGTTGTCGGCATGCTTGTGCCGCAAGACGAAATCGAGTCGCTCCACACTCCTCCGCAATTGGCCGAGCATATCACACGGTATGCGCTGGCGGCGCTGGGAGTGTCGCCTCCGCTGGTGGGTGGTCAAAGCGATCTGGTCAGCCGGGTGCCTCAGGGACAAAGGAAGAGAGGCCCTTCCGCGTGAATATGATGCGATCGATAATCAGTTGGCTTTTGCCCGTGGCGATTCTCGGAGCGGCGACAGCCATTTTTTTCTGGATGGGGAGTCAAGCTCCTCCAGAGCGAAAAAAAGATGATCTGCCGACAGCGATGCCGGTCAAAACAACAGCCGTTGAAAAGGCCGTTGGCAAGACTGAAATCGACACCGACGGCGTTGTGGTGCCGTTGCGGGAAGTGACGCTGGCCGCTGAGGTGGCAGGCCGCATCACACAAAAAACGGCCAACTGTCGGGCTGGGCGATTTGTCAAAGCCGGCACCGAACTTTTTGAGATTGATCGCCGCGACTATGAACTCGAGGTGGCCCGGCTGGAGGGCGAATTGCGGCAGGCGGCGATCTACATCCAGGAAATTGATGAAGAACTGACTCAGAATGTCGAATCGACTCACTTGGCGGAGCAGCAGGTGGCGCTCGCCCGCCGCGACGTTAAGCGGCTGGATGGCCTGCGGGCGGATCGGATCATCACCGAATCAGAGCACGACAGGGCCCTGCGTGAGGAGTTGACAGTGATGAACAACCTCTCGTCGCTGCAGGGGCAAAAACGTGTTCTCAGCAAACGCCGAAGCCGACTCGTGGAAGCGCAGTCGCTGGCGGCCACGCTGCTGGAACGGGCGGAATTGGATCTGTCTCGCACCAAGATCGTCGCTCCTACTGACGGCGTTATCGTCGATGATCGAGTTGAGCAAAACTCTTTTGTCGCCAAGGGCACGCCGCTTGTCACGCTTGAAGACACGAGCGCCGCTGAGGTAAAGACCAGCCTACGAATGGATGAAGTGGCCAGAATCTGGGGCGGCCGTGGTTTGCCGCTGCGTCAGCCCGGCGGGGCTCCCGAGGATCTGCCCGCACATGCAGACGATGCAACAGTCGCCATCGATGCCAATGCCTACGACATCCCCCCCACGCCTGTCTCGGTGATTTTCAAGCTCGGCACGCACCGCTACCGCTGGCAGGGCACGCTCTCGCGGCAAGAAGGGCGCGGCCTTGATGAAAAAACGCGCACGCTCCCCTGTCGCGTGCTCGTGGCCGAACCGACCAAAGTGGAATCGCTTGACGCCTACGGCGAGCCCCTGGCCAGACTGCCGCCTGAGGCGCCGCGAGCGCTCTTTCGCGGCATGTTCGTCGAGGTGGAAGTGCATGTCGATGCGTCGCAGGAGTTGGTCTCGATTCCAGAGGAGGCGGTGCGTCCATCGGGCGATGTGTTTGTAGTGCGCGATGGGATGCTGGTCGTGATTCGGCCACCCATCGAGCATAGCGGCCGAGGTCGGGTGTTTTTCAAAGAGGACCAATCGGGGCTTTCCGTTGGAGACCGGGTGGTGATCAGCCAGATTGCCGTGCCCAGAAATGGCATGTTGCTCAAGGAGGCCCAATGAGATCTGTCGTCACATGGACGGTGCGAAATATGCCAGCCATGAACACGCTGGTGATAGCAGTGCTTTTGCTGGGAGGGCTCTGCTTTGCATCGATGCGGCGCGAGACATTTCCGGAGTTTGATTTGGAGATCGTGCTTGTGAGCGTGCCGTATCCGGGGGCCACGCCGGAGGAGGTCGAGGAGGGCATCTGCCAAAAAGTCGAGGAGTCCTGCCGCAGTGTGGCAGGCATTAAGAAGGTGACCAGCGTGGCACAGGAAGGGATGGGCTTTTGCGTCTTTGAACTAATGCCAAATAGTAAAGATGTGCAGAAGCTGCTGGGCGAAATTCGCTCCGAAGTAGAACGAATACCAAGTTTTCCGGAATTGGCTGAGGATCCCAAGATCGAGCAGGTCACGCTGCGGCAACCGGCCATTCGCGTCGGCGTGTTGGCGGGAGATGGATTTGAAAAAACGCCCCAGTCGGAAGCCGCCTTGCGGGATGTGGCCGAACGAGTACGGGACGAGTTATTGGCGCTCCCAAGCGTGTCGGCAGCCAATCTGATCGGCGCGAAAGACTATGAAATTGATATTGAAATATCGGAAGACACGCTTCGCAAGCACGGCTTGAGCCTCAAGGTGGTTGCCGATATTGTCAGACGCGAAAATCTGGAACTCCCCGGTGGCACCATTCGCAGCGACAGTGGCGAGGTGCTTTTGCGCGGGAAAAATAAAAAGTATGTGGGCGAGGAGATTGCCAGATTGCCGCTTGTCACGCTGCCCGACGGGCTGGTGCTGACCGTTGGCGATTTGGGCACGGTGCGCGACGAGTTTGCAGATATTGCCTCGACCAATCGGATCAATGGCAGAGAGGGAATGGTGGTCTCGATCGACCGCAGTTCCAGTGAGGATCTGCTCAAGATGGTGGCTGACGTGAAGAGGTATGTAGCCGAAACAACGCTGCCAGATGGCTTTGAAATGGTGACCTGGGCCGATCAGTCGGTTGATGTTCGGGACCGTCTCTCGATGCTCATTTCCAGCGGCTTGCAGGGGCTCTTGATCGTATTTGTCATTCTGGCTTTGTTTTTTGACCTCAAGCTCGCCTTCTGGGTTTCGATGGGGATTCCCTTCTCCATGCTCGGTGCCGGGGCGATGATGTTTATGACCGATCAAACGCTCAACATGCTCTCGATGTTTGCATTTTTGATGGCGGTGGGGATCGTGGTCGATGACGCGATCGTGGTCAGCGACAATGTGGAGCGGCACCGCCGGATGGGAAAGAGCCTCGAGCAGGCGGCGATCGATGGCACCGTGGAGGTGATACCGTCGGTGATATCGAGCGTGTTGACGACCGTGATTACATTTCTACCGCTGCTCTTTGTTTCGGGCGTGATGGGAAAGTTTATCGAGGTGATGCCGTTTGCTTTTATCACAACGCTCTTGGTATCGCTCTGCGAGTCGCTGTTGGTCTTGCCAGGGCATCTCTCGCACGAAAAGAGTATTGTGTTCACGATTTTAGGCATTCTACTCTGGCCATTTCGCGTATTTCTGCCAGCCATTGGGGCGATGCAGCGAGCGTGCGACCGCGGCTTAAAGTGGTTTGTAAAAATCATCTACGCACCGCTGCTTGAACTGGCCCTCGACAATCGACTCACCGTGCTGGCGGCCGCAGCGGCCATGCTCTTACTGGCTGTGGGCATCGTGCGTAGTGGTGTGACGCCTTTCTCGCTTTTTCCAAAGCTCGATGCCAACCGACTCCAGGCCAAGATCATATTTCCAGATGGCACGCCAGCCAGCGTCACTGAAGAGGCTACGGCAAAGATTGAAAAGGCGGCCTACGAGGTTTCAAAAAAACTGGCCACAACCGATCAGCCGATCGTGAGGGTCGTGCATCGGGCAGTCGGCTCGATCACAAATCCAGGCACGCTTGGCCCTGAAGCCCGCTCCAGCGGCAGCCATGTCGGTGCGGTTTCGCTGGAGCTGGTCGATGCCAAAGACCGCAGCATTCGCAGCGACCGTTTCCTGAGCGATTGGCGGGCGGCCGCAGGCAATTTTGCCGGTACCGAGAGCCTGATTTACGGTACCGAGGCGATGGGCCCGGGAGGCAAGGCGATTGAGTTTAAGCTGCTGGCTGCCTCGCAGCCAGGCGGCGTCGCTCAACTCAATGCCGCCGTCGAACGCTGCAAGCAGTGGCTGGAACAGTATCCCGGCGTGATCGACATCGACGACGATTCGCGGCCGGGCAAGTGGGAATACCAGATCAAAATTGACCCCAAGGCCGAGTCGATGGGCATTTCGCTAGCCGATCTGGCGGCGACCATTCGCGCCAGTTTTTATGGCGAAGAAGTGATGCGGCTGCAGCGGGGACGTCACGAGGTGAAAATGATGGTGCGGTATCCTCGCGAGGAACGCCGCAGCTTTGGCGTCATCGACGATATCCAAGTCAACGGTCCAGACGGCGTGGCCAGGCCGGTGAAAGAGTTGGCTGTGATCGATGTGGCCAGGGGCTATTCGGAGATCAACCGACTGGGGCAGAAGCGGTCGATCACCGTGATGGCCGACATCGACCAGACAACAAGCACGCTGACAAGTGCGCAAGTCACCGCAGACTTAGACAAGCGACTGATGCCCGATTTGCTCAAAGAGTTTCCCCTTGTGCGGGTCAAGTGGGAAGGCGAACAGGAGCAGACCAATGAATCGCTGAAAAGCCTAGGCGTGGGATTCATCGTCGCTGTCTTTGCCATGTTTGTCTTACTGACAATGGAGTTTAAGTCCTATTTTCAGCCCATTTTGATTCTGGCAATTATTCCGTTTAGCTGTGCAGGCGCCGTTTTTGGCCATGCCTTGATGGGAATGCCGTTGACGATCTTCAGCATGTTTGGATTGGTGGCACTGGCTGGTGTGGTGGTCAACGACTCGATTGTGCTGATCGACTTTATCAATGTGCGTGTGCAAGAGGGTCAGCCGCTGCGACTGGCCCTTCGCGAGGCCGGATGCCTGCGATTTCGGCCAGTCTTTCTCACAAGCGTGACAACGATTGGCGGATTGATGCCTATTTTGCTGGAGAAAAGTTTTCAGGCACAGCTTTTAATTCCTATGGCCACGGCGCTGGTCTTTGGACTGGCCACGACAACGGTGCTGGTGCTCTTTTTAGTGCCGGTGATGTACTCCTTCCTTGGCGAATCAGCCCGAGAGCATCATGTCGCTGAGTTTGCCGACGGCTTTTCCCCGACAAGCACTGTCGATCCCGATGAAGCAGAACGCGACTGGCTACCAGACACTCTGCGGGATGATCGCCATCACCCCGAATCGCTGAGTGCCTAACCGGCCTCGGCAGAGTGCAGAAGCCTTATTTTGCTGTGTTGAAGAGGAAGTGGCAGATGTCGCCATCTTGCATGATGTAGGCCTTGCCCTCGACGCGGAGTTTGCCGGCGGCGCGGATGTCTTTCTCGGTTTTGTAGTTTTCCAAATCGGCCAGCGTATAAATCTCAGCGCGGATAAAGCCTTTTTCAAAGTCGGTGTGAATCACTCCGGCTGCCTGCGGAGCGGTGGCGCCGATGGGAACTGTCCAGGCCCGCACTTCCATTTCACCAGCGGTAAAGAAACTTTGTACGCCGAGAGATCGATAGGCCGCCCGGGCCAGTGCGCCTAGCGCCGGTTCCGCGAGGCCGGCCCCCGCCAGCATGTCGCCGCGGTCGGCTACGTCGAGTTCGGCGATTTCAGCTTCCAGCTTCGCGCAGACCGGCACGACCGACGCCCCGGCTCGCGCCGCCACCTCGCGGATTTTTTCCACAAGAGTTCCCTTACCAGCCAGATCGGCCTCGTCGACGTTGGCAACATAGAGGATCGGCTTGGCTGTCAGCAGACCGTAGCCACGGGCGATGGCCTGTTCGTTTTCATCCATCGAGAGCGTGCGAAGCGGTTGCTCGGTTTGCAGGTGGGCCAAGCACTTGCGAATCACCTCGACCCGAGTCTTTGCATCCTTGTCGCCGCTTTTGGCCGTTCGCTCCGCCTTTGACAGCGTGTTGTCGAGCAGTTGGATATCGGCGAGCATGAGTTCCAGTTCGATCGTTTCCATGTCGTTGACAGGATCGACCTTGCCGGCCACATGGATCACATCGGGGTCTTCAAAGCAGCGCACCACTTGCAGAATTGCATCGACTTCGCGGATGTGCGTGAGAAATTTATTGCCGAGGCCTTGCCCCTCGCTTGCCCCTTTGACGATTCCCGCAATGTCGACCAGTTTGAGGGCGGCCGGCACGATCTTCTTGGGAACGATAAAGTGCGTGATTCTTCCGAGCCGATCGTCAGGTACGCTGACGACGCCTTCGTTGGGCTCAATCGTACAGAATGGGTAGTTGGCACTCTGCGCCGCTTTCGACATCGTGAGTGCATTAAACAGAGTGCTCTTACCGACATTGGGCAAACCGACAATACCAGCTTCCATAGTTCTTTTCGCAATCTCAGCAGCGGAAGGAGAATGATCGCACGCAATCGCGCGGCCGCCGAGGGACGGCGACGGCGATCACTATGCGCGATACGATCGACACAACCAAGAGTGATCAACAGGAGACTCATTTCCACCATGCCAATCGCGAGGCCCAGGCTTTTGGGGCCAGATTTTTTCGACCGACCGGCCGATCGCGTGGCGCGTGAGTTGCTCGGCCAGTGGCTTGTTGTGCGCGGCGAGGGCGGGAGTCAGTCGCGGCAGATGATCTTTGAGACTGAGGCGTATCTGGGGGCTCACGATCTGGCCTGCCATGGATCCCGCGGCCTCACCCCACGCAACGCCGTGATGTTTGGGCCGGCAGGACGCTGGTATCTCTACCTCTGCTACGGCCTTCACTGGATGCTCAACATCGTCACCGGATCCGAGGGGGTGCCGGCAGCGGTGTTGGTGCGTGGGGCGGGCGCGTTGTGCGGCCCTGGCCGGCTCACCAAGGGGCTGGGCATTGACGGAGTGTTTAACGGCTTGCCGGCAGTCCGAAAAAGCGGTCTCTGGCTGGAGGACAGCGGCATCGTGATTCCCCGCGATCGGGTCAGGCGAACGCCCCGAATTGGCGTCGACTCTGCTGGCGAATGGGCGAAAAAACCGTTGCGTTTTGTCGTCGATCCGGCTCTGTACTAGACTGATGCATCAGGCAGTTGTCGTTCATTCTTTTTGACAGGGGTCACATTCATGCGGCGTCACGTTGCCACCGATTCACGAGCTGTTGTCGCTGTCAGTTGGCTTGTTGTGGGAAGTCTTTTTATAGGGAGCTTGGGAGGAGTTTTTTGTATGAGCCAAAGCAACACTGTTTACGGCGATGGGCCAGCTCCGCTGGCCAAAGCAACCTTTGCTGGCGGCTGTTTTTGGTGCACCGAGGCGGTCTACGCCCAGCTCAAAGGCGTGCAGTCGGTGACCAGCGGTTACACCAGCGGCACGGTCCTCAATCCAACGTACGAGCAGGTTTGCAGTGGCCTGACAGGCCATGCCGAGGGCGTCGAGATCGTCTACGACCCAGATCGCGTGCCTTATGAAAAACTGTTGGAAGTATTTTTTAGTACGCACGATCCAACGACGAAAAATCGGCAGGGAATCGATGTTGGCACGCAGTATCGCTCGGGAGTTTTCTACCACGATGACCAACAGAAAAAGACGGCAGAGATGGTGATTCAAAAGCTCGATGGCTCGGGGGTTTTTCCTGCCAGGATTGTCACAGAGGTGACTGCAGCAACGGTGTTTTATCCCGCCGAGAAATACCATCAGGATTATTTTGCCAACAATCCTCGTCAGCCGTATTGCCAAGCCGTCGTCTCGCCCAAGGTGGAAAAAGTCCGCAAGGTTTTTAAAGAGTTGTTGAAGTAGAAGAGCATACCCAGGGCGGTGCCCTGGGCTGCTATGTGCCGCACCGTTGGTGCTCATCACTCGCCATAACCCCAAAAGTCCGTGACGCGGAGCTGGAGTGAGACGAAATCCGACCCCACTTATAAACGTCAGCTTTGACCGACATATTATCGCGCAACAGCTTACGAGGCGTCTGCGTAGCGGATGATGAGTTCACCCGCTTCGACCGGAATGCCAGGCGAGACGAGCACTTCAGAGAGCTTGCCGTCTCTCTCGGCATAGACGGTTGTCTCCATCTTCATCGCTTCAAGGCTCAAGAGCTTCTGGCCACGCGTGACGGTGTCGCCTGCTCGCACGGCGACCGTTACGATCAGCCCAGGCATCGGTGCGCCCACTTCTCTGGCGTCACCCGCCACGGCCTTCGGCCGCCGCTGCACCTGCGCTTCGAGGCTCTTGTCGGCAATCGAAACGCTGCGGGGCTGGCCGTTCAATTCAAAGAACACCGTTCGAGTGCCATCGGCATGCGGTTCGCCCACCGTCAACAGCCGAATCACAAGTGTCTTGCCAGGCTCGATATCGACAGGCAGTTCCTCACCAGGCTTTGGCCCCTCTAAAAATGCCGGCGTCGGCAGCACGCTGACATCGCCGTACTTGGCGCGGTGTGCTGCAAAATCCTGAAAGACGCGAGGATAAAGCAGCCACGAAAGCACCTCCCGCGACGACGCTTTGCCCCCGACAATTGTGCCGACTTGTTGGGCCGCCGCCTCGAAGTCGGCCGGCGGTAGCGACTCGCCCGGACGCCCTGTCACCGTGTCGCCCTTGCGGACAACGCGGGCCACAACCTGCGGCGGAAAACCTCCGGGTGGCTGACCCATGCGACCCGCCAGCAAATCGACGACTGATTCCGGAAACGCCATCTCTCGCGAATCAGAAAGCAACTCCCCAGCCTGCATGCCATTGGTGACTAAGAGCAGTGCCAAATCCCCCACGGCCTTGCTCGTTGGTGTCACTTTCACGATGTCGCCCAAGAGCTGGTTGACATCGGCATAGGCGCGGCAGACATCCTCCCAGCGATCCGCCAGGCCCAGCGCCCGCGCCTGCTCCAAGAGATTGGTGAATTGTCCGCCCGGCATTTCGTGGAGATAGAGGTCGGCATCGGGCGCCTTCATGCCGCACTCAAATGCGGTGTAATGTTCGCGGACAGCGGCCCAGTAGTGGGCCAGATGCCGCAGAGGCTCTGGATCAAGTTGCGTGTCGAGCGGTGTGTTGCGGGTTGCCTCGACGATCGCATTTAAATTTGGCTGGCTGGTGAGGCCGGAGAACGGGGCAAACGCAGCGTCGATAATGCTCGCTCCCGCCCCTGCTGCTTCCAGTGCGCTTGCCAGTGACGCACCGGAGGTGTCGTGGGTGTGGAAGTGAATTGGAATTCCCACCGCTTCGTGCAAGGCTTTCACGAGCTTGGCAGCGGCGAAAGGCTTGCAGAGGCCGGCCATGTCTTTAACGGCCAGCATCTGGACACCAAGCTTTTCGAGTTGTTTTGCCAGATCGACATAGTAGCTCAGCGAATACTTCGTGCGCTTCGGATCGAGCACATCGCCTGTGTAGCAGATCGCCGCCTGGCAAATGGCCCCACTTTGAAGCACCGCGTCGATTGCCACTTTCATATTGGGCACCCAATTGAGCGGATCAAAGACGCGAAATAGATCGATCCCGCTGGCAGCCGACTCTTTGACAAACGCTTGCACAACATTGTCGGGATAATTGGTGTAGCCGACGGCGTTGCTCGCGCGAAGCAGCATCTGAAAGAGCACATGTGGCACTCGCTGCCGCAATTCAAGCAGGCGATCCCAGGGGCATTCCTTGAGAAAACGCATCGATGTGTCGAATGTAGCGCCGCCCCACATTTCCAGTGAAAAGAGCCCCGGGGCCAGATGGGTGTAAGCCTCAGCGACGGCCAACATGTCAAACGATCGCATGCGTGTGGCCAACAGCGATTGATGGGCATCGCGCATGGTTGTGTCGGTGATCAAGAGATGCTTCTGCTGGCGAACCCACTGGGCAAACTTCGTGGCGCCTATTTCTAGGAGCTTTGTACGCGTGCCAGCAGGGGGTGTGGCGCCCGGCTCAAACGCTGGCAAGGGGGCTGCTATGCGCCGCGCGGCAACAGGCCGACCTTTGACGAGTGGATTGCCGTTGACGATCACATCGGCCAGATACTCAAGCAGCCGAGTGGCTCGATCACGGCGCACTGGAAAGTCAAACAGCGATGGTGTCTCGTCGATAAATCGCGTCGTGCATTTGCCGGCCAGAAACTCCGGGTGCGTTACCAAATTGATCAGAAACGGAATGTTGGTCTTCACGCCCCGCACGCGAAACTCTTGCAGGCAGCGTTCGATGTGACCAGCGGCCTCTTCGAGGTTGAGGCCCCTGGCGCTCACTTTCACTAGCAGCGAGTCGAAGTAAGGGGTAACGACGGCGCCCGAAAACGCGGTGCCAGCATCGAGACGAATCCCCATGCCACTGGCCGAACGGTAGGCAGTGATCCGGCCGTAATCGGGAAGGAACCGATTTTCTGGATCTTCTGTTGTGACGCGGCATTGCAAGGCCGTGCCCATTGACTTGATCTCCGATTGCTCCCCTAAGTGAATCTCTGGGTCACTGAGACGGTAGCCCTCAGCCACTCGCAACTGCCGCCGCACGATGTCGACGCCGGTAATTTCTTCGGTGACGGTGTGCTCGACCTGAATCCTGGGGTTGACTTCGATAAAGTAAAACCGCGAGGTGTCGGCATCGACTAGAAACTCAACCGTGCCGGCATTTTCGTAGCGGGCCATGCGTCCGATCGCAAGCGCCGCAGAGCAAATGGCCTCCCGCATCTGGGGGTCAAGGTTGGGGGCAGGGGCGACCTCCACTACCTTCTGATGCCGCCGCTGCACGGAGCAATCGCGCTCAAAGAGATGAATCAAATTGCCGTGCATGTCACCCAACAGTTGCACCTCGATGTGACGCGCCCGCTGGATAAACTTCTCCACAAAAACACTGGCGCTACCAAACGCGGTCTGGCTTTCACGCTGCGCACTTTCAAGAGCCACAGCCAACTCATCTTCACCATGCACCACCCGCATGCCTCGGCCGCCGCCGCCGTGGGCCGCCTTGAGGATCACCGGCCAGCCGAGTTCTTTGGCAATTCGCAGGCAGTCCGCCAAACTGGTGACGGGCTTGGAACTTCCGGCGAGGATCGGCACGCCTGCCTTGCGGGCGAGTTCGCGGGCCTCGGTTTTGTCGCCCAGCGTTTTTAGCAGTTCAACGCGGGGGCCGACAAAGGTAATGTTGGCCGCCGCACATGCGGCAGCAAACTCTGGATTTTCAGAGAGAAAGCCGTAGCCAGGATGGATCGCATCGACTCCATGAGCAACGGCCAACGCGACAATTTGATCGATGTCGAGGTAGGAGCGAATCGGTTCGCCGGGTCGTCCCACCAGATAGGCCTCATCAGCCTTAAAGCGATGCAGCGCGAAGCGATCTTCGTGAGCGTAGATGGCTACAGTGCGAATGCCGAGTTCATGCGCTGAGCGAAAAACGCGAATCGCGATCTCGCTGCGATTGGCCACGAGCAGTTTGTGAATCGGCCGCATTTAGAGTGAGTCCTTAAGAAGGGAGCGTGACACTTGCGAGGAGTTTGTGTGGCGAGTGAGAGCCAGAATGAAAAGAAGCGTTGGGCCAGAAAACCGAGCCAATCGTAGCGGTTCTGCTTGCCCAGAATAGAGGCGTGACTTGGTTAGCGGGAAGAGAGACCGGCTTTTTCGTCAGCGTAGCTGGGGCGGATGTATTCAGGCAGAACCAAACCGGGATCGTCCGATTCTCCGGCGGCTGCCCGCTGGATCGCCAGAGCTCCGACCTCACTGGCCAAAGGCGTCCATGCCGTGCTGGGAGCTAGAACCAAGTCGGGGCGGCGGACGAGCTGTTCCTTGAGCAGCGTGAGAGCTGGTCCAGAAATGCAGGTGCCCGGGGGCAGCGAGGCCAGCCAGTCGGCGGCCAGAAAAAGTTGAGCCTGGCCGACCTGCCATCCCAGAAGTGTCTCTGGAAAAAAAACGGCTGTGGCCGCAAAGACTTCCCCCCGACCGGCGTCATAAGCGATAGCGATGGAAGGTGCTATGGCGCTTGAGGTGGCCAACGGCTGGCTGTGCACTGCGGTTTGTCGAGCGATCACTTCAAAGGCCGAGATGCCCAGCAGCTTAGCTCCACTGGCCCATGCGATTGCTTTGGCTGTTGTCACGCCAACTCGCAGGCTCGTGAACGAACCCGGCCCACGCACCACAGCAACTAATTCGACGGCGGCCGGCGACCAGCCAAGTTCCTCTGCCACATCTCGCAAGGCCGCTGCCAGGCGGCGACCATGTTCCCCTGCCACAGGAAATATCCGTTGGGCCACGCGTCCGTTCCAAAGGGCAGCGACAGAACCGGCAGAGAGGCTAGAATCGATGGCAAGTGTCTTCATGTTTGCACAAGAGAGCAAAAGACGGTGGCCTGCTTGACCGTGGTTTCAGCCGTTCGTACGCTGCTGAGGGCCAGTATTTTAAAAGGTTTCTTAAAAGGTTTCATAAAGTTCGTTTCTAAAAAGACCCCAGTCAGCATGCCATAACAATGAGACATGCAACAGCCCGCCAGCAGCGACAAATATTCCGTAGCAGTCTGCGTTTACAAACGCAGTTTGATCAAATCAAGAGGATGCGACACGAGTGAAGCGGGCCATTATCAGCGATGTCCACGGCAATCTGGAAGCGCTCCAAGCAGTGCTCGAGGATATAGACAAGCAGAATGTCGATGATCTGTATTGTCTGGGCGACATCGTGGGCTATGGTCCCAACCCCTGCGAGTGTGTGAAAATTGTTCGCGACCGCTGCAGCATGGTTCTGCTGGGTAATCACGATCAAGGGGCCCTTTTCGATCCGGACGGTTTTAATGTGGGAGCAGAAAAAGCCATCCGCTGGACTCGCAGCCAATTGGAGCAGCACGACCGTATATCGAAGCATTCGGCCAACATGCTGGCCGATTTTCTCGGCGAACTGCCCCGCACGCACGCCGACGGCGATGTGCTTTTTGTCCACGGCTCTGCCCGCAGGCCACTGGACGAATATGTCTTTCCGGAAGATATTTATAACCCGCTTAAGATGGAGCACATCTTTGAGCTTATCGGCCGCTACTGCTTTCAAGGACACACGCACATCCCCGGCATCTTTACAACTTCGCCAGAATTTCTTTCGCCGAACGTGCCGCAGGGAAGCGACGAGTGCCGCGCCGCACTGCCGCCGACAAAGGCGATGATCAATGTGGGCTCGGTAGGGCAGCCTCGCGACGGCGATCGACGGGCCTGCTATGTCATTCTGGAAGATGATCTAACCGTGCGTTTTCGCCGGATCGAATATCCATTTGAAGTCACCTGCCGCAAAATTCATCAGATTGTCGATCTCGATAATTTCCTCGGTGACAGGCTCATTCAGGGCCGCTAGCACTCCTCCCTCGAGAGCCTATTTCTTGGCATGATCATAGCACAGATAGATCAATAGACTTAAAACAACAACTAGAATCATTCGTCACAGCAGGAGTTACAAACTTTTCGTGGAACGCCGCTACGCCCTCTTTATCGCTTCGTCGCTCGCCATCGTGCTGGCGAGTCAATTGCTGCAGGTGTATCTCTTTCCCAAGCCGCCTGTCGTGGAGCGGGTGGCTGATCTGGCTGGCGAACCGGCGGCAGCGGATGCCGCGGATCAAGCTGCCAATCCAGAGCTTGGACAGCCGCCGCTGGCAGATGCAATCGGCTCTCGGGCGGGCAACGCCCGGGATGGCAGTGCTCAACCAAACGACGCCGATCGAGTGGCCGATGTGGGGGATGTGGCTGATGGTGCGCAGGCTGAATTAACGGCGGCCCCTCGTCGGCGGCTGTCGCTGGGTTCGCTCGACTCAGACTCACCCTCCCAGATGCTCGTCACACTCAGCAGCCGGGGCGCCGCCGTCGAACGGATTGAGTTGGCGGGCGCAGGATTTTTCGATCAAGACGATCGGTCGGGCTATCTGGGGCACTTGGCGTTTGAAGCGACTGCCCAAGGCTGTCGCATCGGTGTCGTCGGTGCGGGAACTCCCGCCGCTAAAGCCGGTTTGAATCCGGGAGATGTTGTCGTTGGAATCGGTGATGTGGCGGCTCTGGAATTAGACGCTTTTCAGGCAGCACTGGCCAAGACAAAACCTGGCCAGAAGGTTCTGATTCATCTGCTCCGCGACGGCCGCACCTTGAGCCGTGAAGTGACGCTGGAACGACGGCCGCTGGAAGTGGTGCGACCAGAGTTTCGCACCGAACCGCTCAGCGATGCCAACAGCGATGTTTGCGATCCGCTCTCGTTTTTACTCTCGCTTGAATCCCGCGACGGGAAAAAAAGGCTACAGCCACTGGCTGAGATCAAGGGCCAAGAGCTCAATGATCGCGACTGGGAAGTCGATCCAGCAGCCGATGGCTCCGGCGTACGCTTTGCCCGCAAATTGCCCGGTGGGCTGGTGATCGCCAAGGAATACAGGCTCGTTGGCCTGGGGCAGCCAGAAGACAACGAGGGAGACGGCCCTGGTGCTGCGGTCCCAGCCGAGAATCGACAGGCGTGTCGGCTGGAACTGAAAGTGATTCTGCTTTCGGCAGAAAAAGAAGCGACGATTGTCTATTGCTTGGACGGGCCCACGGGGCTGCCCACCGAGGGTTGGTGGTACACCGCGAGAGTTGGCCGCGATTGGGGTTCGCTGGCGGTGCGCGATGTGGCGATGCGATTTGTGGGCGAACAGAACACGCTGGTCAGTGGGCTGAAGATGGCCGACGAATCGCTCGATCACCCGGCCACATCCGTGCGGGAAGGAAAGCCGCTTTCGTTTGCCGGAGTCGATGCGCTCTACTTTGCTGCGGCTGTGATTCCCGCGATTGATGGGCCCGAGGCACCGGCACTCGCGGAGGTGCGGCCGCTGGTGGTGGGTGACATCCCCGTAGCAGCCCGTCGTAAATTGACCAATGTCACATGCCGACTTGTTTCGCGAGAAGTGACGCTCTCGCCCGGCACGCCTGTCACGCATCGCTACGAGATTTTTGCCGGCCCCAAGAAGCCCGATCTGCTGAAGCGTTTCGGGGCGACAGGCTCGTCGATGGATGATCTTGTCTACTATGGCTGGTTTGGTTGGGTGGCTCGGCCGATGATTGCGATCCTGCACGCCATTCACGCCGTGATCGGCAATTACGGTTTGGCAATTCTTTTGCTGACGGTGATGGTGCGCGGGGCAATGTTTCCTCTCAGTCGCAAGCAGGCCGTTTCAGCGCAAAAGATGCAGGTGCTTCAGCCTGAGATGAAGGCAATTGCCGAAAAATATAAGACCGAGCCCGAAAAACGCACCAAGGCCACGCAGGACTTGTGGCGGAAACACAACTACAATCCTGCCGGCGGTTGCGTGCTGGTCTTTATTCAGATTCCGATTTTTATGGGGCTCTACCGCTCGCTGGCCACCGATGTGGAATTGCGGCAGGCGTCTCTCTTCGGCACGGCAATTCGCTGGTGTTCCAATCTCGCCGCGCCCGACATGTTTTATGACTGGTCGCAATTGCTGCCAGCCTTCTTGACCACGCCGGAGGGCTGGCTGGGGCCGTTTCTCAATCTTTTTCCATTGGCCACGATCGGACTCTTTCTCTGGCAGCAAAAACTTTTTATGCCGCCGGCTGTCGACGAGCAGGGGAAGATGCAGCAGCAGGTGATGAAGTACATGATGTTTTTCATGGCACTGATGTTTTTCAAGGTGCCGTGCGGACTCTGCCTATACTTCATCGCATCGAGCCTGTGGGGCATCGCAGAACGCCTCTTGCTGCCGACAGCCTTAGCGACGACGGGACAAGCAGCTACGACTGGCCTTACACCAACGGGGCGAACCTTTGATGTGCCCTTCATGTCTGTTGGCAAGCGGACTGCCAACGGCGTGGCGGTCAACGGCGCCGATGCCAACCGGCAAAAGCGTCAGGCCCGCAAGAAGCGTTGAGCCTGTCGCTGGTTCACTCGTTATCCGTTCACTTGGCTTCCCGGGACTTAATCCGGCGACTCAATCCGCTCAGCGGTGACTAGGCCACCTTGCCCCGCCATCGTAAAAAAGCGCACGATACAAGCCAATAAAGGCCTTAGATTTCAGAGGGATGCCCATGTGGAAAACCCACGATCTGATTGTCGCACCAGCCACGGCCAGTGGACCTGGAGGCCGCTCGATTGTGCGGTTGGCCGGTGACAAACTCCAGACGCTCTTGGATCAGATGTTTGTCACCAAGGCGATTGTCGGCCAAGAGGCGGCCTCACGGCCTGCTGGTTTTGGCCGCTTTGGCGAAGCGCCTCGATTGGTGCAGGCAGAGCTTTTACCGCAGGGCTTGGCGCGACAGTGGGGTCAACTGCCTGTCGACATTCTGCACTGGCCCGGGCCCGCAGGGCCAACCGGAGGGCCGCTTGCCGAGGTGCAGTTGCCCGGCTCACCGCTGTTAGCCGCCGCACTTGTCGCAGAGGCCTGCCGGCAGGGAGCAAGACTGGCCCGGGGCGGTGAATTTTCGCTGCGATCGTTTCTGGCCGGTCGGCTCGATCTGCTGCAAGCCGAAGCGGTCTTGGCCGTGGTCGATGCCCGTTCGCCAGCCGAACTTTCTACCGCGCTTGATCGCATGGCCGGGGGCGTCGGCCGAGACCTCCACGCGGCCCGAGAAACACTGCTCGATTTGCTGGCCGATCTCGAGGCCGGAATCGACTTCGCCGATGAGCACACGCCCGCTGCGTTGGCGGGCGAATCAGCGGGCATCTGGCCAACGCTTGAAAAGCGGATCGCCACAACGATCATCGCCATTGAGGAGGTGGCCGCTCGATTGAAGTCGCGAGATACAGTCGCCACAGGGACGCTGCCACGAGTCGTTCTGGTCGGCAAACCGAATATTGGTAAGAGCAGCCTTTTGAATGCGTTGCTCAATCGCGATGTGGCACTGGTGGCCGATGAATCGGGCACAACTCGCGATTGGCTCGAGGCGCAACTCAGCGACGGCACCACGGCCTGCATCTTGGTCGATCTGGCAGGCGTTGAACCTCTGCCTGAAGCCGAGCAACTGACTCACGACGAGGGGATTGCCTCTCAGGCTATCCAGCGTGCCCGCGACGAGATTGCCCGGGCCGATGTGATCGTTCTGTGCCGCGACGCTGTCGATTCACAAGACTGTGCCGATGAAGAGTCTCATAGGACGTTCATGCAAGCAGCTCTGGGCCACCAGATTTCTCTGCCACGAGCGCAGATCCATGCCATCACACGCACAGATAGAGTTTCCAACTGTACCGCTTCGATCTCTGCCGCTGGCCCCAACGCCAGCGGGCAAAACGCAATTGCCACGAGCAGTCCAGAGCGGATCGGCATCGAGCAATTGCGAAAAGCGATTTTTACTTTAGTGGCCCAACTCCCCGCCAGCGGTTCGTCGGCTACGCTACGGATGACCGTGGGCATCGAGCAGGCGCTTGAGTCGCTCTTTGCAGCCAAGAGCCACGCCGCTTCCGGGCCAGACGAAAAAAAGAACGACGAGGCTATTGTGGCCAGCTTTTTAGCCCGAGGCGTCGAATCGCTGGGCGAAGTGACAGGCGTAGAAATTGGCAACGACATCCTCGACAGGCTCTTTTCGCGGCACTGTATCGGTAAATAATGTTCGCCGCTCTTTGCCGGTAGGATTCTCTTGTTTATGCCAGACACATTGGACAGCCTGCTTACAGCCCTCGCCGCCGGCAGCCAGCGTCATGCGGCGAGCGATGCCGCTGGTCGTGCGGCGATGGCGCTGGCTACGGCGCAAAGCGTGGCTCGCTGCGCCCATGAATGGGCTCGGGTTTCGCTGGCCATCAAGCAGTCGTTTGAGCCGTCGGCCCGCTGTGGCAACTGCGCAGACCACCCGCTGCCCAGCGGGCGTGAAAACGCGGCAGTGCTGGCGGAAGAAATATCCACAGGGCCTCTGTCCACGCTGCGACTGTTGCTGATCACTTCCCGATCGCTGGCCGACATTGCCACTCAGCGACTGCCTCGGATCGCGGGGCAACTGCGACTCATAACAGCCGGCGCGGGCGGCCAGAGCGAAGCTTCCGGGCGATCCCCGAGCAGCGGGTCGTTATCCCATGTAGCGGTCGAAGTTTTGCCCAACACATCGCTCCACGACGGCGTGCTCTTTCGCAACACGCACGGCGTAGTGCGATGCGAAAATCCCGGCGGTAGTCTCGCGGCGTTTGTGCGGCAGTGGCAGGCGGAGACCGTCGAGCGACCTCGTGGCGGAGGCGTGGCGGTTGTTTTGGGCGCGGGCAATGTCACGGGGCTCGCGGCGGCCGATGCGATCTGTCAGATATTTGAACACGGTCGCTCTGTGCTGCTCAAGCTCCATCCGCTGCACGCGCCTTTGGCGGCGGTGCTGGCTGATGCACTCAAGCCGCTGATTGATGCCAGCGTGCTGTCAATTATTGTCGGTGGTGCTGAGTTGGCAAAAGCTGCTCTGGCAAAACCCCATTGCACGCATGTTCATTTGACGGGTGGACAATCGGCATTTGATGCCATCGTCTGGGGTGGGCCGCCGACGCTTGTCTCGCAGCCACTTCTGACGCTGCCCCTGACATGCGAACTGGGAAATGTGACGCCGTGGATCGTTGTGCCGGGGCGTTACACCGCTTCGCAACTGCACTGTCAGGCCGATACGATTGCCGCGTCGATCATCAACAACACATCGTATAATTGCATTGCCACAAAGGTCGTCATCACCTGCCGCTCGTGGCAGCAGCGGGAGGAGTTTCTGGCGCTCATTGCGCGGCGTTTAGCAGCACAACCCCGCAGGCCGGCTTGGTATCCCGGATCGACCGCAGCCTGGGAAACGCTGGCTCAATCTTTAGCCCCGGCCGACGGCCTGATGCCCTGGGTCTTTCACACCGATTTAAAACCAGACTCTGAACCGCAGTGGCTCTCGCAGGAATGGTTTTTGCCTGTTGCCGCCGAGATCGCCATCACTGCTGAGAGCCTGGAGAGTTTTTCTGCCCAGGCACTGGCGTTGACCGCTTCGCTGCCGGGATCGCTAGCGGCCAGCGTGACGGCCCCGCCAACCGGTTCGGTTCAGGATCGTCAACAAGTGGAACGGCTTTTGGATTCTCTGAGCTACGGCGCTATTGCACTCAACTGCTGGTCGGCCTTGGCCTACGCACTTGGGAACGTGCCGTGGGGTGGGTTTCCAGGGGCAACGCTCCGCGAACCGCAAAGCGGCATTGGATTTGTCCACAACCCGTTGTTCTTGCCGCTGGTGCACAACTCGATTCTCCGAGCGCCTCTTGTCGTGTGGCCGAAGCCGCCGTGGTTTCCTTGGCACACCCGCAGTTCGCAGATTTCCCAAGGTGTGGTCGAGATGTACGCCACAATTGCGTCGGGCAGAAGTGGCGCCTGGAATCTGGCGGCCATGGTGCCAGATGTTCTCCTGGGATAAGTAGTTTTGCCGATCGTGTTGGCTGAACTGCTACTTGGGGCCGGATTTTTTTCGGCGTGACTTCCGCTGCTTGCCGCTGGGCTTGGGCTCGTCGGCATCCTTCTTCGACGGTTGTTCAGAAAACTTTTCTGCCTGGCCTGTCAGTTCATAGAGAAAGCGACTCGGGCGGCAGGGACGGGCCTTGCCCCACTTCATTCTCGTCAGACACAGCGAGAGCGAGAGTCTTTGCTTGGCCCTGGTCACGCCCACATAACAAAGCCTGCGTTCCTCTGCGATGGCTTGCAGGCCGTCGTTGAGCGAGCGGTGATGAGGGAGGAGGCCCTCTTCGAGGCCCACCATCCAGACGCAGTCAAACTCCAGTCCCTTGGCGGCGTGCAGCGTCATCAACCGCAAGACATTGCCGCGAGGTTTGTCGTCGCGAAAGCGTTCGGCCTCCGTCACATCGAGGACCAGATCGTCGAGAAAGTTGCGGATCAGCGTGCCGAAATCACTGCCAGCAGCCTGATTGCCCCGACCCTGCTGCGTGCGTTGGTGGCCGGCCAAGGCATTCACCAACTCCTCTACCGATGTCCAGCGAGCATCTTGTTCCTGTGGGTCATCGGCATATTCTTTTTGCAGATAACCGCGATAGCCGACAACATTTAAAAGTGTTGCCAGCGTGTCGGCAGCGCTTTTTTGTGAAGTCCCTCCAGACTGATTGGCAGCGTGCTGCACCGCCATCATCCGTTCCAGTGATGCGACGCCGTTGACGGCCGATGGTGAGAGTAGGCCCTCGTCGCGGCCGGTCACAAGGCTCTTCCAGAGGCTCTGGCCTCGAGCGGTGGCCCGAGCCCGCGCGCTGAGGATCGTGCTGGATGAAAGGCCTCGCGGCGGCACATTGACGACTCGTGAGAGAGCCATGTCGTCGTCGGGATCGATCAGTATTCGCAGAAATGCCATCACATCCTTGACCTCACGGCGGTCAAAGAAAGACCTGCTGCCGACGAGTTCATAGGGGATGCCACGTCGTCGTAATTCCTGCTCAAAGACTCGCGTCTGTTCACCAGTGCGAACGAGGATTACCGTTTCGCTAGGCAACACCGCGCCCTCGCGCAGCCGGCTTTCCACCTCGCCAACAACGCGGTTTGCCTCGTCGTCTTCGTCTTGGGCCTGCATGATTACCGGCGGTGAGCCCGACGGTGCGGTGGAAAAGAGCATCTTGGAATGGCGGCGGGTGTTACACGAAATCAACTGATTCGCGGCGTGAATAATCTCGGGCGTCGAGCGGTAATTCTCTTCCAGTCGAACGATCTCGGCACCCGGCCAACGCTTTGCGAAATCGAGAATGTGCGAGACCTCCGCACCCCGCCAGGCGTAAATCGACTGATCGTCGTCCCCCACGACACACAGGCTCTTGTGGTCGCGAGCAAGCGCCGTGACGATTCGTTCTTGAATGCCGCTGGTGTCTTGATATTCATCGACAAGAACGTGGTCGAAGCGACGGGCTTCTTCGCGACGAACAGCTTCATGGGTCAAAAATAAATCATCGACGACAAGCAGGAGGTCGTCGAAGTCAAGCGCGCCAGAGAGTTTCAGCGACTGCTGATAGCGGCCGTAGCCCGCAGCAGCCAGCGACCACGTGTCGTCGGCGTCGCTGGCGATCGCGGCAAATGCCCCGTCTGGGCGAACAGCCGCGCTCTTCCAGCGACTGATACGGTTGAGCAGGTCAGACGGTTGGAGTCGCGCTTCGGCAATCTTCAGTTCTTTAAGAACTTTGCGAGCAGCCGATTCCTGCTCGCCGCGATCGATGATGGCAAAGCGTTCCGGGTAGCCCATTTTTGTGGCGTGGCGACGCAAGACTCGCACGCACAGCGAGTGGATCGTAGAAATCTCAGGCTTCTCAACGGCGTTTTTTCCGAGCAACTGGGTGGCACGGGCAAGCATTTCCCGCGCGGCTTTGTTGGTAAATGTGACGGCCAGAATGCGTGACGGCCGGGCACCTTTTTTGACCAAGTGGGCAATGCGAGTGATCACCACACGCGTCTTGCCCGTGCCGGCCCCAGCCAGCACAAGGAGCGGTCCCACCGGCGCATGCACGGCCAGCGACTGCGCCTTATTGAGCGGGTTATTACGAGGCAGACCGCTGGAAGGCTTGGCCCGCTGGGCGGTTGTTACAGGAGCTTGTTGAGAGGTTGGCGGCCGCTGATCGGTTGGCGCTCGCTGGTCGGTTGGCATGGTGCGGCACTATACCACACGCCCACTCGTAGGTTCCTGCGATCGCACTGAGGCCACGGGATCGCCTTGACTCTCGAGGCCCATATGTTTCTATTTTAGACTGTGCAGCGGAATAAAAATACGTCGATCGCAGGGAAGCGGTTACGCGTAGAGCGAATGAACCAAAGGAGAGACGGCCATGCAGACCGACCGACGTCACGAGCTAGAAGAAAATGTGTTGGCCGAAAAAACATTTGAGTTGTATGAGCGGTTGCGGCCCTATGTCACGTCGCTGCTGATGATTCTCGCTGCGGGCTTGGTGGCAGGAATCGCCATGGTCTTGATTTCATCGCAGCTATCAGTCAGCCGGGCGCAGAGCTGGGATGCGTGCCTCGCGGCTCTTTCCGGTGGAACGCCAGATAGTTTCAACGATGTGATGCAGCGCTATCCCGGCACGCCGGCGGCACAGTGGTCGCAAATCATGCTGGCAGACACGTCGTTGGCAGATGGTGCAGAACTGCTGTTTCGAAACCGCTTGCAGGCGGAGCTGCGATTGCAGTCGGCCATTGAGCTTTACACATCAGTGATCGTCGCCAAGCCGCAGGGAATGCTGGCCGAACGGGCTATTTTCGGGCTGGCAAAAGCTCGAGAGAGTCTTGGCGAATTGGACGCGGCTAAGCAAGGCTACGAAGTCGTGGCAGCAGAGTATCCATCGGGTGCGATGGCTCGCCTGGCAGCCGACCACGCCGCTTCGCTGGGCCGCGAACAATCGCGGCAGTGGTACGACTGGTTTGCGGCCCAGAAAATAACTCCGGTAGACAAGCCAGGGACCGATCTATTATCGATACCCGCGACCGATACGATCGCGTTTCCAGCAACTGATTCGGCGGCGGTTCTTCCGCCCGTCCCTGATTCACAAGACGCCGTTGAAGATGCACTTTTTAAGCAGGAGTGACAGACTGGACGCCCCTTTGCCACTCGACGCCTCGGTTGACAGCCCGCCGGTCAACAGTGCTTTAGCCGAAGATCTTTCCGGCAGTCTGCCAGCCGTCAGTTTTATTCCGGGCAGTGAGGTGTCGTTGCCAGTCGACGCCACTGCGGCTGGCTCGCGGCTGGATGTTTTTTTGACGCGAGTGTTTGTCACGCAGAGCCGTTCGTTTCTGGCTCGTGCGATCGAGAAGGGGGCTGTGCGTGTGGACGGAGTTGTGTCGCGGGCATCGCTCAAACTGCGGGCCGGATCGCTCGTCTGTTTTACGGTACCAGAACCGGCCCGCGCGGGGCCTGCCGCCGAGGAGATTCCGCTTGAGTTTATCTACATCGACCAGTGGCTGGCTGTTGTCAACAAGCAGGCAGGCATGGTGGTGCACCCTGCCAAAGGCAACTGGCAGGGCACGCTGGCCGGTGCGCTCAAATGGCATCTGGAGGAACTTGCTGCGGAGTCTGGGCAAGGGGGGCTTTCGACTGTCGGCGGGCCGACCCGGCCGGGGATCGTGCACCGACTCGATCGCGACACCAGCGGCGTGATCGTGGTGGCTCGCACCGAGGAGGCCCACTATGCACTCGCGAAGCAGTTTGAAAACCGCACGGTCGAAAAAACCTATCTGGCGATCACCTACGGCCAGCCGCAGTTTGATCGGGATGAGATCAATTTGCCAATCGGTATCCATCCCTACCAACGCGAAAAAATGACCGTTCGACGAGACCACCCAACCAGTCGCGAAGCCATCACGCGGTTTGAAGTGCTGGAGCGATTTCGGGGTGCGGCTCTGGTGCAACTGACGCCCAAAACGGGCCGCACCCATCAGATTCGTGTGCATCTGGCGGCCATTGGCACTCCGGTGCTCTGCGACGCGCTCTACAGCGGCCGATCGGTCGTGGACGCGAGTTTTCTAGGGCTGCGTCCGGCGTCCGTTCCGGCTGAACCACTGATTTCGCGGCAGGCGTTGCATGCCACCAAGATTGTTGTCGCCCATCCGGCAACACAGGCGAGGCTAGAGTGCGAAGCACCGCTGGCCGCCGACATGCAACGCGTGCTCGATGCTTTGAGAAACTCCAAGTGAACCCAGGGCGTTGCCCTGGGCTATCGTAGTTCGCCCCGTTGGGGCTGCGGATGGAGGCCCTGCGGTTATGGGCGGGTGGCATTCTCAGCACCAACGGTGCGGCTCATGACAGCCCAGGGCAACGCCCTGGGTATGTGTCATTATTTCCCCATAGCCCTGAAGGGGTGGCATAACCGTTCGATCGCCCCTTCAGGGCTAGATTTGTTTTTGGACATTTGTACCCAGGGCGTTGCCCTGGGCTATCGTAGTTCGCCCCGTTGGGGCTGCGGATGGAGGCCCTGCGGTTATGGGCGGGTGGCATTCTCAGCACCAACGGTGCGGCTCATGACAGCCCAGGGCAACGCCCAGGGTATTCTCAGCACCAACGGTGCGGCTCATGACAACGCCCTGGGCATTCTCAGCACCAACGGTGCGGCTCATGACAGCCCAGGGCAACGCCCTGGGTATGTGTCATTATTTCCCCATAGCCCTGAAGGGGCGGCATAACCGTTCGATCGCCCCTTCAGGGCTAGATTTGTTTTTGGACATTTGTACCCAGGGTGTTGCTGCCCCTAAAAGTGAATGCCATTGGGATTGATTTATTGTCATGAAAAACCTTATGCGTTGCGGTGTTTCGCTTTTACGGCCTTGGCTTCCAGGATCATGGCCCGCGGGAGCGTGGAATCAATCACGCGAGACAGCGCAATCACAAACCCTGCGGCGCCGTCTCGCCAGCCGCCCTGTAGAAAATAACAGCGGATAAATATCGCCAGTCCACGCACCGGTAGCTTCCAGATATGCACCCGCTCCCCCTTCTCTTGCATGATTTGAGCCTTCAAGGGCGCGTAGGAAAGCGAGCGGGCAATCACATCGCTCAAATGGTCGTAGCTCAAATGCAAAATCGAACCGGACAGGAGCCTAGGGGAGGTCTGACACTCGACCTCTTCATGAACCCAAAGAGGTTTAAAAGCGGCAGTATGCCGGTTGAATAATCGCACGACGCAATCGTTTCGCCACGGCCCGTGGAGGATTTCGCGACCGCCAATAAAGGTGCGGCGACGCAATGACCAGCAGGCCGATGAATCGGAAAGTTCAAGACGCTCAATCGAGGCAATGGCTTCGGCGTCCAGCACCTCATCGTCGTCCAGCGAAAGAATCCAGTCGTGGCAAGCCAACTCGACCCCAGCCTGTTTTTGCCGGCCGTAGCCCAAAAAAGGCTGGTGCAGGACGCGAGCGCCGGCCGCCTTGGCCAGACAGATTGTGTCGTCGGTCGAACCAGAGTCGAGCACAAGCCGTTCGCTACAAAAGGCCACGCTGGTAAGCACGCGGCCAAGATGCGCCGCTCCGTTGAGCGTGATGATCAATGCCGTGATGGGGCGTGGAGCGGATGCCGGCCGTCTGATGGAAGATGGTTCGCCCGCGTTGGCAGTGTTGGTGATGTTCATCAAGCCTCTGCGTTGGGCAGCGACTGTTCTTTTGGCTTGTCCCCTGCAGTTTCATCGTATTCGGCAAAAGATTCACGAAGGGCTTGCATCTCTTCGGCCGTGGCAGTCTGGGAAGTTGCTACTTCCATGGGGAAAGAAAGCGTGAATGTGCTGCCCGCGCCCAGCGTGCTTGTGGCAATAATGTCGCCGCCATGCTCGCGGAGCAGTTTGCGACTGACAGTCAGACCTAAGCCAGTGCCACGGGCTCCTTTGGTCGAGACGAAAAGATTGAAAATATGAGCCAGTGTCTCAGGACTCATGCCATCGCCGTTGTCTGTGATCGTGATCCGCACGACTTGAGACGGCTGAGCCTTTTGATCGCCATCCGCTGCCCCATTGTCACTCGCTGCCCCATTGCAGGCGACATCGATGCAGACCAGAGCATCGGGCTTTTGTTCGACAGCGTCCAGAGCGTTGGTGACCACATTGAGCACCGCTCGTGAGATTGCTTCGGGATCAAAAAGCAGCTTTACGATCCCCGTCGGTGGCTCCCATTTGAGTGTGGCATGAGCTTCAGATGCACGCTGCTGCACTGTCTCCACAACTTCGCTGATCAGGGCCACGATGTCGGCTGGTACGGGGTCTGGTTCGCGTTCCTTGCTAAAGGAAAGCATGTCCATCACCAGCGACGATATCTTGTTTTGATTGCGGTCAACGATGTCCCAGCCCTTGTGCACGACAGCAAGATCGGCGTTGTCCAAGCCCATTTCTACCAGATAGCTGCCGCCGCGAATGCCCTGCAGAATGTTTTTAATGTGGTGCGAGAGCGTGGCAATCGTCTGGCCGATGCCGGCAAGTCGCTCCGAATGAACCATGGCCGAGTAGTAGCTTGTGTCTTCAACAGCGAGGGCCGCTTGGTGACCAATCGCCATCATCAATTTGAGGTGTTCGTCAGTGAAGCGTTGCTGCGAACCATCGAGGGATTCAGTGAGCGATACCATCGTGTCGATATAAATCACGCCAACGGTATCGTAGCGGCCTTGCAGCGGAATGCAGATCGCTTCGCGAACCCCTGTACGCATCACGCTGTTGCCAGAACTGAAGCGGTCGTCGTCCTGTGCGTCGCTTGTCAGCACCCCTTCACGGTGATCGAGCACATAGTCGAGAATCGTTCGGCTGATCGCCATTGAAGTGGCGGCCGCTACATTCCGATCGCGTCTAGCCTTGATGCGCAGTTGTTTTGTTTCGGGATCAAGCAGCATGATGCAGCCACGGTCGGCTTCTACCCACTCGAAAATCAACTGCAAAATGCGGCCGAGGAGTTCGTCGATGTCGAGCGTATGGCTGACGGCCAGTGCCGTGCGATACATGACTTGAAGGTTGCTACGTGCCCGAGCCAGCCAGCGATTGTGAGTGTCGTCGGGGGAATGCGCGGCGATCGCTGCTTCGTCCTCGCGGATCGTCCGTACGATTCTTGAATTGTCGCTTCTGCTTGAGGGCGAGACGATGTCAACCAGCCCGATCGCCCGTTCGTTTTCCCGGTCTTTGGAAAAGACCAGCACCGTGCGGCCGATCTGAATCTGGTCGCCGCTGGCAAGTTCTGCTCGCTCGACCTTGCGATTATTCAGGTAGGTTCCGTTGGAGCTTTTCAGATCGCCCAGCACCACGGTCTCACCCACGAGTCGGATTTCGGCATGGCTTCGAGAGACCTCATTGTCCTCCAGTTGAATGGAGTTAGCCGAATCGCGGCCAATGCTGGTCGCCCCTCCAGAGGCAGCCAGATCGTAGCGAGTACCCTTGTTTCGGCCTTGAATGACAAAGAGGGACGGCACGCGGCATTCTCCAGAGAGCCTTTCGGGAGGCTCCGTGATTCGTAAAGTGCGACAGGCTGTAGATTGTGGCAGAGGTTTTCCGCCAGCGAAAGCGGATCGTCGACAGTCGCGCTATAATTCCGGTGGCCGCTGACGGACCCGGATAGAGTATGCCATTTGCTGAGCCACAGAAGGATGTTTTCGATGAATTTTCAGAGTCGTATGAGGCCAGAGCAGGCTGTCGCGGCAGCAGTTTGGGTAGCAGGGTTTCTAGGCGCGGCCGGCCTAAATTGTTGGGACCAATCGCCCAGCACGCAGGCTGTCGAGGTTTTGGTTCCAGCGGCCGACGGGGATGCGAGTGCCATTGGAGATCATTTGAGGCAAGCGGTCGAGTGGCTGGCATCGCCAGAGCGCGAAGGACGCGGCCCCGGCACCAGCGGTATCGATCAGGCTGCCGAGTGGGTCTGGAAGCAGTTTCAGGGCATCGGTCTTGAGACTCGCGTCGAGGGAGTGGGGCCGTTCCAGCCATTCACAATGACGCTTGAAGCAAAGCTTGGCCCTGCCGACGGCAATACTGCCGAATTGGTTGGGCCTGTGAAGGCCAACGGTTCCCCGCACATTCTGCCGCTGAAGCTGGGCAAGGATTTCACTCCACTGGCCGCTGGTGGCTCTGGACCATTTGATGTGCCCCTTGTTTTTGCTGGTTACGGGATCACCGCGCCGACTGAAAAGTACGATGACTACGCCTCGCTTCCCTCTGGAGCGGCGGCAGGTGGAGCGCAGAAAGCTGGGGCGATCGTGCTTCGACAGGAGCCCCAAAAAGATGATCCACACAGTGTTTTTTCCGGCAACCAAGCCTCCGAGCATGCCGCACTCACGCGTAAGGTGGCAAACGCTTCGGAGCACGAAATGGCTGCTGTCGTCTTTTGTAACGATGCCAACAGCGATCCGTCGAGCGATCCTGCCGACGCTCACAAACCCTCCGGTAGCGATGAATTGATGGCCTTTACCCGAGCAGGCGACGGCTCTGAGCGGCGTTCGATGCCGATCTTGCAGGTGAGGCGAAGCATCCTTGAGAGCGTTGTGGAGGCGTCGCTGGGCCGCGACCTAGCGGCCATTCAAAAGACGATCGATGAATCGTTGTTGCCGCAAAGCAGTCTGCTTGATGGCTGGCGAATTCGCGGCAATGTGGCGATTGAGCGCGTTGAAACGGAATCAAAAAATGTGCTGGCAATTCTGCCCGGGAATCAGGCAAAACCCTCCGAGACAGTCGTGCTCGGCGCCCACTACGATCATTTGGGTTTTGGCGGTGCCAACTCGGCGGCCCCGGAGGAGCATGTGGTTCATCACGGTGCCGATGACAATGCCAGCGGCACCGCGATGCTGGTGGAGGTGGCGAGGATTCTCAAAGCCGAGGGCCCCTTTCCACGCACGATCCTCTTCATCGCTTTTTCGGGCGAGGAACGCGGCCTTTTGGGCAGCGCACACTACACGGCCAACGCCGCTGTGCCGCTGGCCGATACGGTAGCGATGGTCAACCTCGACATGGTCGGTCGGTTGGAAGGTCAAAAGCTGATTGTCCACGGCACCGGCACTGGCACGGGCTTTGAATCGTTGGTCGATCGGCTCATCGGTGCGCACTCTTTTGAGGTTGCAAAAGAGCCGGGCGGTTTTGGCCCCAGCGATCATTCCAGCTTTTACGCCAAGAAGATTCCCGTGCTGCACATTTTCACCGGATCCCATTCCGATTACCACCGCCCCACCGACACCGCCGATAAAATCAACTACGAAGGCATGGTGCGAATCACGCAGTTTGTCGCCAGCGTGGTTCGCGAGTTGGCGACGGCACCACTGCGTCCAGAATACATCGAAGTGGCTTCCAAGCAGTTTGCCGGTGGCGGTGGTGATCGGCCCTACTTTGGCAGCATTCCCGACTTTGGCAAGCCGGGAAAGGGCTATGCCATCACAGGGGCCTCGAAGGATTCACCCGCAGCCAGAGGCGGTCTGCTGGCAGGCGATGTGATTGTGCGTCTTGGCAAAAGCGCCGTGACCAACCTCGAAGATTTCGACAGTGCTCTGCGCAAGCACAAGGCGGGCGAAACGGTGACTGTCGTCGTTGTCCGCAGTGGCGTAGAAGTGGCACTTCCGGTCGTTCTCGACCCGCCCAAGTAAAAAAGCAATGAAAGGGCCCTATTGACGCCCTTTTTTGCCCTTGAGCCAAACAGAGTTGCCTGACACTATCCCGCCCACTTGGGATTCCATGGCGGCCAGCGTTGGCCTTGCTGAGGCAATCCCGGACGGAATGGTTTTTAAATCCGTCAACTGACTGACGCGTCAAAACGAAGTAAGGAGTGCATTCTGTGAAGAGACAACTAGTAGTTTTTGTGTCCACGGCCGTTGTGGCCTTGGGTTCCATCTCAGTGTTTGCCCAGGCACCGGCAGCAGCACCGGCACAGGCAGCAGCCCCGGTGGCTCATCCGCACACGACTGGTCCGGCAACGCAAGTGGCCGTCATCGACATCGGCTATGTCTTCAAGAATCACAGTCGCTTTAAAGTCGCCATGGACAAAATGAAGGACGAGGTGATGGCTGCCGAAAACGGTCTCAAAGCCGAGCGAGATCGTATCAATGGCCTGATGGAACAGATCAAGGGATTCAATCCCGGCACGCCTGAGTTTAAGAAACTCGAGTCGGAGGTGGCAAAAGCCCAGGGAGACTTCAATGTCAACGCGCAGTTGCAGAAAAAAGATTTCATGGAGCGTGAGGCCAAGGTTTATTTACAGGTCTACACAGAGATCGAGAAGGCTGTTGCGCAGTTTGCCCAACAGCATCGCATCGCCATCGTGCACCGCTTCGATGGAGAGTCGATTGACAACAGTGATCGCAATCAGATTTTGCGTGGCATCACCAAGCCGATCGTCTATCTAGAATCAGGCATCGACATCACGCCCGATGTCCTCAAAATGTTGAATGCTCCGGTTGTGGCCGCAGCGCCCGCCCCGCGCACAAAGTAGTTGTCTCTGGTTTTGCGTTTGAGCATCCCCGCACCGTTTTTCTTTAAGTGCCTCAGATGAGGCGTAGGTTTTTCTCGTCATGCCAAACGCACCGCGATTCCGGCCGCAGCGAACCATTTTTAAGCCGGTGGTTGTTTCTGGCTGCGGCTTCTGGGGCGGCCAAAGGATTGAGGTTGAGCTCTTACCGGCTCCGGCGAACGCCGGTGTGGTTTTTGTGCGGACTGATCTGGCTGCGTCAGTCCGAATTCCGGCCTTGCTGACGAATCGGATTGAAGCGTCGAGTCGTACGAATCTTTCTACCGCTGGAGCGTGTGTGGAGATGGTCGAGCATCTGTTGAGTGCTCTGGCTGGCCTCGAGGTGGACTGCGTTGTTGTCAAAGTGACAAGTGCTGAAATGCCAGGGCTGGATGGATCGGCCGAGGGGTTTGTGACGGGAATTGATTCGGTCGGGATCAAGGATTTGGATGTGCCTGTCAATCCTGTTGTCGTCGATCAGGTGATCCGAGTGGGGGACGATACGGCCTGGATTGAAGCGTCGCCGCCGAAGTTTCCTGGGCTTTCCATCGAATATCAGCTCGATTATGGCGAAGGACCGATCGGCCAGCAGGCATTCTCGCTGTGCGTGACGCCCCAGGCCTATCGAGAGAGTTTGGCCGCGGCTCGAACATTTATTTCCGTGGCAGACGCCGAGCGGCTTCGGGCAACTGGCCGCGGACTGGCCGTGGAGCCCCGCGATTTGCTTGTCTTTGGTCCGGAAGGTCCTCTCGACAATCACTTGCGTTGGCCCGACGAGTGCGTTCGTCACAAGATGCTCGATGTGGTTGGTGATCTGTCATTGGCCGGTCGTCCGATCCACGCGCACCTGAAGGCCTTTCGCAGCGGTCATAGGCTGAATGCTGCTCTGCTGGGCAAGCTCCTCGAGGAGTGTCGAATGCGGGCTTGTGCCTAACGCCGAACGGAATTGCAGCGATGTCAGAAGAAAGAACACAGCAAGTGCATCAGTTGCGGGGCCTTGCCGCCGACATCGCCCCATCGGCGGTTGTCGAAGCGGGAGCACAGATTGCCCAAGATGTGCGGATTGGCCCCTCCTGTGTCGTTTCCTCGAGATCGGTCATCGGCCGTGGCAGCGTGCTAGAAAATAATGTCACCCTGATGGGAGATGTTTGGATCGGCGAGCGGAACCATATCTTTCCCAATTGTGTGATCGGTGGCGAACCGCAAGACTTGAGCTACCAAGGCACCCAGACGCGGGTTGTGATCGGCAGTCACAATACGATTCGCGAGGGCGTCACAATCAATCGAGCGTCTGAAAAAGAGGACGGCCAGACGACCATTGGGGATTCCAACTATCTGATGGCTTGCAGCCATGTGGCTCATGATTGCCAGGTGGGGGATTCGTGCGTGATTGCCAATGGCACACTTTTGGGCGGGCATGTGCGGGTACAGTCTCACGCCTCACTTTCTGGCGCGGTTGCAGTGCATCACTGGGCCACCATCGGCGCCTGGTCGTTTGTCGCGGGATTGAGTCGTGTGTTGCACGATGTGCCTCCCTTTATGCTCTGTGAGGGTTTGCCTGCGCGGCCACGGTGCATCAATCTTGTGGCGCTCAAGCGGAGCGGTTTTTCTGTTGAATCTATTGAGGCCGTAACCGAAGCGCACCGCTTGCTCTACCGCGCAAAAGTAGGCCTCGATCCGGCGAGAGAGGTGCTGCGATCGCGAGGGATGCTCTTGCCTTCGGTGATGCAGCTTCTGGACTTTCTTTTTCATCAACAGGAAGGGCGGCATGGGCGCGCCAGGGAACGTAGGAGGGCCGCATGAGTCGCCTGAAAGTCGCAGTGGTTGGATGCGGTCATTTAGGCACGGTCCATGCGCGCTTGCTGGCTGCCAGAAGCGATGTGGAGCTAGTGGCGGTGGTCGATCCTGCTCCCAAGGCCCGCGAGAGTGTGGCGGGGACGCACGGTTGCCTATCGCTGGCCGATCCCCTTGAGCTGATTGGCAAGGCCACTGCCGTCGTTGTGGCCGCGCCCACCGGCCTGCATGCGGCTGTCTCGCTGCCGCTGCTTGAAGCCGGCATCGATCTGTTCATCGAAAAGCCAATTGCAGCGACGGTGGAGCAGGCTCGATCGATCGTCGTTGCCGCTCGCCGCAATGGCCGCGTGGTGGCCGTTGGCCATGTTGAGCGGTTTAATCCAGCCTGGATGTTGGCCGTGGCCAACATCGGCCGCGTGAAGATGCTGGAGTCATCTCGTTTGGCACCATTCTCGTTTCGCTCAATGGATGTGGGAGTCGTGCTTGATTTGATGATTCACGACATCGATCTGGTGCTCTCGCTGGAGCCAGGTCGGCTGGATCGGATCGATGCACATGGCATCATTGCTACCGGCGGGCATGAAGACTTCGCTCGCGCACGGCTGACATTTTCTGGCGGACTGGTTGCCGATCTTTCCGCGTCGCGCATCAATCCAACGCTGCGGCGTTTTGTTTCGCTCTGGTCAAATGAGCGGATCGTTTCGGTTGACTTCAATGCCAAGACTGTCGAGGTCATCTCGCCTTCAGAAGTCGTACGCAGCCGGCAGTATGTGGCCGCCGATGTTCGGCCAGAGCAATTCGCCCAGGCAAAAGAGGCATTTTTTAAAGAGATTCTGCCGCGAGAAACGCTGGCCGTGCCAGAGGCCAATGCCATTGTGTGCGAGCATGACGACTTCCTGGCGGCTGTTGGATCGAGACTCACACCACGGGTATCTGCATCGGCCGGAGCTGCTGCCCTTGAAATAGCCACGCGTGTGATTGAATCGCTGGCCTGCACCCGTTTTGGCTCGGCAGACGACCTGCGAAGTGTTTCACTTCCAGCCCGCCCGCTGCCTGTGCTGCCACGCCGCAAAACAGGCTAAAAATAGCCTTGCTTGGTGTCAGGCCAGATCGCGGTCTTGAAAGAGAACCAAGGCAACAAGCAAGGCCACGGTGGAGTAGAGGCCTGCGTAGAGCGCAGCCCAGCCCAGATAACTCCACGGCACATCGACACCCCCTACCACTGCCGCTTCGATTGTGAAGTGTTCCAGCACAGGCAGGATTGTGGCAAAAAGTTGCCCAACAAATCTGACGATGGCAAACTTCCCCACGCTCGATTGCACGATCAGCGGCACAAGGTGCCCCAGCGCGTAGATCGTAAAACAAATGATCAGATTGGGTACCATGCCCAGCCTGGTAGACACCGCTAGACTCACTGCGGCCAGCAAAATAATCTCCATCAGCGAGAGCGCAAGGCCTGGTACGACAGTGATCATTTCGTCAGCACAGTCTCGCCAGAGCGGATCGACTTTGGCTCCTTCGCGGGCGTCGTAGACAACCTTCAGGCTCGTGGTCGCCATCAGCACACTACCCAGAATCAGGAACACCAGCAGGGCGACCAAAATGAGTCCGGCAAACTTGCCGAGAATAAACTGCCTTCGCGTTAGCGGTTTGGAGAGCACCGTGAGAGCGGTGCGGCCCTCAATTTCATCCGCCACAGAGACGCTCGCCGTCCACATCACAACCAATAGTGCCAGCACCTTAATGAGTGTCAGCCCACTGTCCTTGAGCATTTTTACATCTTCACCAAATGTGTTGTAGGGGATGACGATGAAAGCGAAGAGGAGCGTAATGCCCACGATCAACGCCACTGCAAATATCGGTTGGCCGATTGCCTCCTTCGTCGTGGCTGAAGCGATCGCGGCCATTCGCCTGGGGATGAGTCGAAACAGCGAATAGAGGGCTGTGATCGTCAGCAGCACGATCGTCGTCCAGGGTAAAATTGCCGCTTGGGGAAACTCCGGTGCAAGCTGCCAGCCAATCTCGAGTTGTACGGGACTATCAGATGGATTTGTGGCTTCTAGCTTGGCCCGCTGACCCAGAAAGGGAGTCATCTCGCCGTCGGTGCGATTCCAACGCCACACTCTGTCAGGGCTGAGTTCGACATCGGGCACCTTGGCGAGTGCAAAGCCCTCGATGGGCTGTTGCGTGCGGACGACAATCGCGGCGTCGCTCTTGAGTTCCAGCGAAGTCAATTCCTGTGGCCGAACACCGAGGAAAATTTCCTGGAGCACAGCACGGGGGGCCACTGTCACGCGTTGACTGGCCTGACTTACTGTAAGCATGCGGCCCAGCGAGCGGCCAATCTGCCCTAGCGGCACCAGCGGCGCAGAGGCGACGGCAATCGCCGAGAATATCAGTACGAGCCATGCCAGCGGACCAAGAAATCCGTCGTGCAGACTGGCTCTGGCTTCAGCACCTGCACGCGGTTTGACAATTGTGAGCAGCGTCCAGCAGATCATCACGGTGAGAACGGCCAGCAATGCTCCAGAGCCCACCAGCCAGATCGGCGGGATCGCGATCAGCCAGCGATTTGCCAAAAGAGGAACCATAGAAGGGGCACCAATATATTTGTGTCTGGAGTGGCGAAGGTGTTACCAGAAAAGAGAAGAGAAAATCGCTGGCCGAAACGATCAGTCAGCGGCATTCTGATCAATCGGCTGAGAGTTGGGAAGAGTCGGCGGTGTATGGCCCGGCTAGGACCGTTGCAGCGGGGCCGTTGAGTGGCCAGCGAGCCAGCACGTGGTGCAAGTCGTCAAGCGACAATTCTTCGACGATTCGTAGGTTGTCGGCCACTGTGCGGTAGGTGCCAAAGTGGGACCATTCCAGACCGACATCAAAGAGTCGACGTCGGGGCCGCTCCCCAGCCAGCACGACCCGGCCGGCGAGTTTGTTGCGGGCTTGCGTAAATTCCTTGGCCGTAATGCCCTGGGCTGCGGCCGTTGTATAAATGTCCCCGATCCGGCCCAGTAAATCCACCACATCCAGAGCGTCACAGGAGAGCTGGGTAGCGAAGAGTCCGGCATCGAGAAAATCCTGATGGTGGCAGGAGGCATGCTCTGCTTCTCCCGAGTCCACAATCGCCCAGTAGAGACGGCTGCCGGAATCATCCCCAAGAACCATTGCTAGGAGCTTGGCAGCAAAGCGATCGGGATCATTTTCACTAGGCCCAGCCGACATGCTGATGGCGTATTCCAAAGTCGCAGTGGAACGCACGATGTGCGAAAGCGTCGATTCCGGAGGAGGAGGCAGAGGCACGCAGCGATTGAAAGTGGGCTGCGGTTGCCAGTCGCCGCACAGTCGCTCGGCCGATGCGACAAGTGCCGAAAAATCAACCGCGCCTGTGGCGGCCAAGACAATGTTGCCGGGACTGTAGCGGCGTCGGTGGTAATCGCGCATGGCTTCTACGGGGAGTGCCTCGATCGATGGAACAGTGCCCAGCACGCTGCGGCTCAGCGGATGGCTGCGAAAAAAAGCCGCACGGCAGCAGTCGTCGGCCCCAAACGGCGGCTGGTCGTCGTACATCCGGATCTCTTCCAAAATGACGAGTTTCTCGGTTGCGAAATCTTCGTCGCGGAGAGCCGGCCGCATCATTCGGCTGAGGAGGTCGGTCGCTTCGTGTTGCTGCTGAGGCAGAACGGTGGCGTAGTAGACGGTGTCTTCTTCGTTGGTGAAGGCGTTGGCACTGGCGCCCATCCAGTCAAAGCGACGGTTGATCTCATCGCCGGAAAGATCGGCTGTGCCCTTGAAGATCATGTGTTCGAGGAAGTGGCTGGCTCCCCAGAGATCGTCCGACTCGTCGCGAGCCCCCGCCTTGACAAAGCAACCGATGCTTGTCGAGAGAGCGTCGTCTGTGGTCTCGGCCACGATCTCTAGGCCGTTGGCGAGCTGTTCACGCAGAAAAGGCAAGGGGCACCTCCAGCGGTTCGCGGCCCAAGAATACAACCGAAAGATCGGCGGGCTTGTTGTTTGCCAGCCAAGCCTCGATCGAGCCAACAGTCAGTTTGTCGTAGCGGTCGAGTTCTTCAGCGAGCGTCCGCACCTTGCCCAAGTGATACCACTGCCATGCGATTGCTCCGGCCCGGGCCGCGCTCGACTCCTGCTGCATCACGAGGCCGCTCTTGGCCCGCGCCTTGACGCGTTCCAGTTCGCCTGACTCGATCGTGCCCGGCAGGCGATTGATTTCAGCGCACATCACATCGAGAGTTTCCTGCGCCCGTGCGGCTGTCGTGCCCGCATAGCAAAGCGCTGCCGCGAAATCGCGCTGCGTCTGGTAGCCGGCCGACACGCTGTAGCAGAGGCCCCGACGCTCGCGGACCTCAGAAAATAGCCGCGAGCTCGCACCGCCGCCCAGAACGGCTAGCGCCGCAGTGCACTCATACGAATCGTCGCTCTTGTAGGGCGGGGCCGACCAGGCCAAGGCGATGTGCGTCTGTTGAGACTCGTGAAAAACATGACGCAAGTGCTCGCCTCGTAGTCCGGTGGTCACCGTGTCTTGGCCTGTGGCATCCCAATCGCCAAACAGCCGTTCGATATTCGCAACGAAATCATCCCAGTCGATTCGTCCGGCGATGGCAATGATTGTGTTCTGGGGACGGACATGATTTTTGACAAAGGCTCTAACATCTTCGATCCCAAGGCCGGCCACTTCGGCCGTGAGTCCCTCAGAGGGCATGCCCCACGGAGAGGGATAGTGAATCTGTCGTAGCGCCAGCATGGTTCGATGGGACGGGTCGTCGTCAGTGCCGGCCAGATTTTGTAAGACAATCTGTCGGGCATTTTCGAGTTGGTCTTCCTCCAGCAACGGGCAGCGAAGGATGTCGGCATAGATCGGCAGGGCGTCGCTTAGTTGTCGGGCAACCATGGCGCCGGAAAAACTGGCGCGGCTGGTCGAGACCGCCTGCGACCACTGCACGCCTGAGCCTTCCAGATCCTCAACGATCGCGCGGCCGTTGCGGTTGCCCGCGCCGCGGATCATCATCTCTCCGCAGAGCGTCGCGAGGCCGCAGCGATTGGGGCCATCGTGAATCCCGCCGGCGGGTGTGTGGAAGGCGATCGCCACCGATTCCAAGCTGGGCAGTGCCTCTCCAAGTAGCACGATGCCATTGTCGAGAACCGTCGAAAAAAGAGTCTGCTTCACAAAAACCGAAATCGTTGGTCGGACAGAAAATCAGCCGAAAAAACTGGCAGCCCTACGAGCGGAAACCGACTGAGGCAATGGCTCGTCCGGCTGGCAGGTGCGCGGTTTCAAAACCAGTGATGCAGACAGGCTGCTCTTCCACTACTTTGTACACGGTTCTGCTGCGACGGAAACCGAGTCGCTGATAAAGCCGTACGGCACGGACATTATCGGCCGTCACTTCGAGCGAGGCCCACCGCATGCCCTGTTGGCGAAATCCAGTCAGTGCCTGTTGGATCAGGCAGGTGCCTAATCCTTGGCCGCGATGCCCGGGAATAATGCCCACATTTTGAATTGAGCCAATGCCGCTGCGGTCTCCAACGGCTTGAATCGTGCCGCACCATTGCAGATCTTCAGGGCTTCGGCCCCAGGCGATCAACCAGCTAGCCGCGGGTAAAAACCCATCCTTATCGCGAATTTCTCGCATCAGTCGGCGGCAGCCCTCGAGGCTCCCCAAGCAGGGGAAGACGATGGCATCGACTTCGCTGCGAAATGCCCGGTATTTTGTGCGGGCATGCACATCGAGCAGGGCCTCGTTCCAGGCCACAAACTGGTAGCCGGGGGGCAGGGCGACGGGTTCCCGCAGGGCCGACACATCGGCATCCATCCGAAATCGCTTGAAGTAGGTCGATTCCATTGGGGATCGCTCCGAAGCCACGAATATTCTCCTACCATAAGAGTACGCTCTGTTTTCTGCAACACGCCAGCTTTCGAGCCGAGGAAATTTTCGAGAGAGACCGGAATTTTGGCTGCTCAATCGCCGTTCTGAAGCGATCCGAGGGAAAGGATCGAGGCCCTAGGCCCTGGCTCCGGTCTCTGGGGCCTTCTGGTCCTAGGCCATCGCAAAAACTCCGATTGCAGAGGCAGGCGGCGCTCGGGTATATTTTTGACTCCTCAAAAAATGATTTTTGAATCATCCAAACTCCTGAGCGGTTGGTGCCACTGGCGATGTCTGGCTGTCTGGACGGCCAGCTTAGGGGCAATCGTCGTGGCTCTAGCGGGCAGCGGCCCGAGAATTCTGGCTGGCCAACCAACGACGCGGCGAGTCGTTGTCGCCACAACAACCGTGGTGGCCGATCTCGTCCGGCAGGTGGGCGGCGAGCGGATCAGCATCGAAAGCCTGATGGGGCCTGGCATCGATCCCCATTCCTACAAGGCCACGCCCCGTGATACCGACCGCTTATCGCGGGCCGATCTGGTGGTGGCGTCGGGCCTGCATCTGGAAGGAAAGCTCTCGGAACTCTTGTCGCGATTGGGCAAACGAGTGCCGATGGTGGCTGTGGCCGACGCCTTACCACGCGAGTCGCTTTTGAGTGTGGCGGAGAATCTCTACGATCCCCATGTCTGGTTTGATGCCAAACTCTGGAGCCTTTGTCCTGCGGTTGTGGCACAAGCCCTCACAGAGATTGATCCCGCTGGACGGGAGCAGTATGAGGCCAACGCAAACGCCTATCGTCAAAGCCTTGAGTCGCTCGACGACCGCTTGCGCGATCGGATCGCAACGATTCCTCAGCAGCAGCGCGTGCTCGTGACAGCCCACGACGCCTTTCGCTATTTCGGTCGGGCCTATGGCATTGAGGTGGTGGGCGTGCAGGGCACGAGCACCGAAAGTGAGGCCGGTCTCAACGACATCAATCGACTCGTCGAATTGCTCGTGGTCAAAAAGATTCCCGCCGTCTTTGTGGAGACGAGTGTTTCTGACCGTAACATGACAGCCCTCCGCGAAGGGGCCAGCGCCCGTGGGCATGTCGTGACGCTCGGTGGCCGACTCTACTCCGATTCGCTCGGCGGCCCGGAGAGCGACGCAACCACGCTCGAGCAGGCGCTCGTGGCAAATGTGGAAACAATCGTGGCGGGTTTGTCGGGAGGCCGCTAGTCGATGCCCGCACGCACCCAGCCAGTGACGCTCCGAAAAGCAGACGCTCCCGGCAGCCATCCAACCGACAGGTCTCTGGCAGATAGCCAGAGGACCGCAGTTGCCCCGCTGCTAGAGTTTCACGACTTAACAGTGGCCTACGGTCGTCGACCCGTGCTTTGGAACATCGATCTCTCAATTTCTACGGCCTGTCTGTTTGGCATCATCGGCCCTAATGGCGCAGGCAAAAGCACACTGATTAAAGCAGCGCTGGGGCTGGTGCCGCTGGCTGGAGGGGCCGTGCGTTTTTTTGGTCAGCCGCTGGCCCGCGTGCGCAGACAAGTCGGCTATGTGCCCCAGCGAGAAACGGTCGACTGGGATTTTCCGGTCAATGTGCTCGACGTGGTGCTGATGGGAACCTATGCACGGCTGGGCTGGTTTCGCCGGCCCGGATTTCAGCAGCGGCAGTTGGCCCGCGAAAGCCTAGCTCGCGTGGGGCTGGCCGATCTGGCAACGCGACAGATAGGCAAACTTTCCGGAGGCCAGCAGCAGCGAGTCTTTCTGGCCAGAGCCCTGGCTCAAGAAGCCGATATTTATTTTCTGGATGAGCCCATGGCTGGGGTCGACGCCCGATCGCAGGAGCAGATCTTTCGCGTCTTATCAGAATTGCGGGCGGCCGGAAAACTCGTTGTCGTCGTGCATCACGATCTGCGGACGGCCTCGGAATGGTTTGACTCAATAGCGATGGTCGACATGCGACTGGTGGCGGCGGGGCCGACAGCAACGGTGCTCACACCGGACAACCTACGGCGCACCTACGCCGGCCATCTCGATGTACTCGATGAAATCGGCCGCGCTGTCGAGCAGGGAGGCCGCACGCCGTGACGTTTCTCTCGGCCATTCCCTACAACACGCTGGTGGTCGCGGCGGGCGTGGCCGCGGTGGGGTTTGCAGCGGGCGTGATCGGCAGCCTCGGTGTGCTGAGGCGACGGGCGCTGGTGGGTGATGCGGCGGCGCATGCCACGCTGATCGGTGTGGCCCTGGCGTTTTTAGTGACCGGCCGACGCGATTTACCGGTGCTCTTATTGGGTGGCTTTCTGTCGGCCGTCGCCAGCCTGGGCGTGCTTGTGTTATTGCGGCGATTGACGCGCACGCGGGACGATGCGGCCACGGCGATTGTGCTGGGCGTCTCGTTCGGATTGGGCATCACGCTGATCTCTGGCATCACAGCCAGAGGCATTGCCCAGAGCGCGGGTCTGGAACAATTTTTACTGGGTCATACCGCTGCCCTGACTGCCGGCGATGCGCTGCTCTTGGGAAGTGTGTCGTTGGCTGCGGTGGTTCTGCTTATGTGTGCGATCAAGGAGGCGACGCTGGTGGCTTTTGATGCACCGTTTGCCGCTGCCACCGGTTGGCCCGTCATGCTCATCGACTACTCGCTCGTGGCGCTTGTGGCAGTGATGGTGGTGGTCGGTCTGCCGGCCGCTGGAGCCGTGCTGGTCACGGCGCTGGTTGTGATTCCTCCTGTGGCAGCGCGGCAGTGGACCGATCGGGTTTCGACGATGCTGGTGCTGGCTGGCCTGTTTGGGCTTGTGTCGGCGGTGGTGGGCGTGGCTGTGAGTGCGGCAGTGCCACGATTGGCGACAGGCCCGCTGGTGGTACTGGTTGCGGCGGCTCTCTTTTTAATTTCATTTGTCTGTGCCCCGACTCGCGGTTGGCTGGCTCGGGCGATTCGCCTGCGACAGGTGCAGCGACGCTGGAGCGAAGGTCGCCTGCTGACCGCGGCACTCGCCCGCGAGGAGAGCGGAGCGAAGGGCCCGCGACTGACAGACAAGGCCCGCCAAGAGGCCGTGGAGCGGGGCCGGCGACTTCGAGTCTGGAGCGATGTCTTGGAGTTTGCCACCGACGACGCCAAGAGCTTTCTCACGATCGATCTGCCAGCCCCTGAAGATCTGCTTGAGCCGGCCCGTTTACAGGCGATTGGAGCGGCGGCCGCAGCGGCACGCTCACCATAAAATGTTTGAACTCTTTACGACCGACAGCGCGGGCATGCATGTGTGGGCGATCGCCACAGCGGCCATGGTTTCGGCTGGAGCTGCGCTGGTGGGCACGCTGCTGGTCGTGCGACGGATGAGCTTACTAGGAGATGCGATCAGTCATGCTGTGCTGCCGGGCATTGTGATTGCGGTGTTGGCCGGCGCTCGGCCCGGGGGGGTGCTCGTGCTGGGGGGGGCGGTGGCTGCGGGGCTGGTGACTGTCTGGCTGACGCAGGCCTTAAGGTCACAGGGAGGACTGGCTGAGGATGCCAGCGCAGGAGTTGTTTTTACCACACTCTTTGCCCTTGGCGTTGTCATCATCACGGCGGCGGCAACACGGATCGATCTCGATCCAGCCTGCGTGCTCTACGGCGTATTGGAGTTGATCCCGTTTGATACGGTGGCGATTGGTGGCTGGGAAATCCCCCGGGCCTTTGTGACTGCCAGCGTTGTCTTTGTGGTTTTGGCGGCCGCCATGATCCTTTCATGGAAGGCGCAGGTCTTTACGGCATTTGATGCCGATGCGGCGCTGGCTGCCGGTGTGCCTGTGGGGATCGTGACAACAGGATTACTGGCCGCTACGGCGCTGGCCACCGTAGCGGGATTCGAGGCGGTCGGCGCGATTCTGGTGGTGGCGATGCTCGTTGTGCCGGCTGCTGCTGCAGAATTACTGGTGCGAAGGCTTTCGCTGATCGCGATTGTGGCGATGCTTTTGGCTGTGGTGGGCTCAGCAATTGGCTATCTGGCGGCCTGGCACCTGAATACCAGCGCCGCCGGAATGATCGCCGTCGTGCTGGGGATTGAATACTTAATCGCGGCTTTACTGGCGCCCGATGACGGGCTTTTTTCGCGTGTTGCAAGCCGGGCCTGGCTGGCATGGCGAATCGCTTGCGAAGACGCTCTGGCCAGGCTCTATCGCATGGAGGAGGACGCTGCTGGCCCGCGGGCTTTTCGCAATCGTGGCCCAGCGCTCAATTTTCGTCACCGAATGGCTCTGGCATGGCTCTCTTTTTCAGGCCGCGTCAAGGGCAGCCAGGAGGGTTTCAAGCTCTTGCCTTTGGGCCGCGATGAGGCCAAGGTGGTGGTGCGTTCGCACCGACTCTGGGAGGCCTGGCTGGGCCGTCACGCGGATATTCCGCTAGACCATCTCCATCCACCGGCCGAATGGGTTGAACATCACTTGGGCGTTGCGATTCGCCAGCGCATCGAAGCAGAAGTTGGCTGGCAAGAAAGCGATCCCCACGGCCGCGAGATTCCACCAGAGCGGCAGGACCGCGAGAATTTACCAGAGCGGCAGGACCGCGAGAATTTACCAGAGCGGCAGGATGGACTCCTGCCTATACGAAACGACAGTGAGCGAGACTAGTCGCGAAGAAAAGATTCATGTCCTACTCAATAAGGCCGCGCAGAACGGCCAGATTGTGCCGGTCTTTTGCCGGGTCTCTTTTGCCGTCGTCACCCTCCTTGGGCGTTTCCAGAATCTTTGGAATCCGAGCAAGCTCCGGATGGTTCATGATCAAAGCGAAGGCGTCGCGGCCGATCTTCCCTTGGCCGATCGCTTCATGTCGGTCGACGCGGGAGCCTCGCTCTCGCTTGGAGTCGTTGGCGTGAATCACCACCAACCGCTTGAATCCGATCAGCCGATCAAACTCTCGCAGAGTCTTGTTGAATTCCTCCGCAGGCGACAACGCATAGCCGGCGGCAAACACATGGCAGGTGTCGAGGCACACGCCAACTCGCGAAGAGAATCCCCGAGCGTCAATTTGCGTGAGCATCGCGGCGATCTCGGCAAATGTTGCCCCCAAGCAAGTGCCTTGACCGGCCGTCGTCTCAATGAGTATTCCAGTTTGAAAGTGTCGCGTGCGATCCAGAGCCTCGGCAATGCCCACGGCCGCGCGGGCGATCGCCTCCTCAACGGCCTGCTCGCCAGCCGCTCCGGGGTGGGCCACGACCCACGGAATAGCCAACAAATGAGCGCGCGTGATTTCGATCACAAGTCCATCAATCGACTTTTTTCGCAGGTCGCAATTGGCTGAGGCGGGATTGATCAAATACGAATCGTGAGCCACGACCAGCTTGAGGTCGGCTGCCACGACCGCGCGCTTAAAGGCCTCAGCTTTGTCTGGATCAATCGGCGACACATCCCAACGATTGATGTTGCGAGTGAAGATTTGCAAGCACTCGCAGCCCGTTTCGATGGCCGCATCGACTGCTTTGGTCAAGCCCCCAGCTATCGATTGGTGGGCGCCCAAAATGGAGTGAGCCTTCAAAGCAGCCTTACGGCGGGCCACTGTTGGGCGTGGGGGCGGACGCTGGGAAAGAGCCTTTTTCATTTGTTTTTCCCGGCAGAGAAAATGATGGAATGCTTGCCAGAAGCATGTGAATCAGGACATGGGCTGCCTAGCGGCCCTGAAATATGGCAGATTGTCCTAGAAATCGCCGGAAAAATTTGTTTGCGCGGTCTGATCGGTATGATACATCGACACACTCGCGAGGATTGCCTGTGGCAGCCATTCCATCCATCTATCTGATCGCAACGGTTTTAGTCGCGCTTCTAGCTGCACTAGCCACAGTCATCGCGCTGCGGCCGATCCGTGCGGCTAGGCAGGCGGAGCGACTCAGCCGTTGCCAACGCGATTTTCACCGCCAGCGAGAACAACTCGAAGCGAAGTTTATCGACCGCGCTGCTGCCAGCGGCAAGCCCCGCGGTCTGCGCTGGACAGATGTCTCATTTAACGACGATGTGGTCTATGCCCGTGATCGCCGCAGCGGGTGCTTAAAGGCATTGGTGGCAATTGAAGTCAGCTTCGAAGCCATAGCAGGGGGTGGCATGGAGGAGGTTGAGGCGGTCTCAAATGTTCGCGCCGCCACGGCCGAGTTTCTCTTCGAGCAGGGCCGCTGGAAAACAGATGGCCGCGTCTACTTTAATTTAGCCCCGTCAGCCACGGTCAAATATCTCAGCTCTGATCTTGAGTATGTGGCCGAGGAGCACGCCGTCCAGCGAATGTAGCCAGCGACTCGTGAGCGCGTGAGCTTGAGGTCGTACAGTTTCTGATCCGGCATGACGAGCGACGGCGTTTGCGGGTCGAGCGGCATTTGCCTGGGGCAGCTTTGGCCAATACCCCACAGAAACTGGATGAGGAAAATGTGGGGCTGAGATGAAAAACTGTGACGATTTCGTGAATTGGGCGGTTGCGGTTTTGGAAAGCGGGGAAGTCGCCGTCGAAGTATCGGCCGTGTGCGGATGACCCAAAGGGCGGAGGTGGGAATTTGTCGATAGAGTTTGTTCCCGGGGATGGGCCAGTGCTGGGCCAGGGAGAGCCTAGCGAGGGGACGAAAAAGTGTCGCGCGCGTGTCACGTTTTACTGGGGTTGGTTGGCCTAGCCGTTGGACTGACGCTCTGCGTGGAAAAGACTTTCGCTGCACCACACGCGATCAAACTCCCCCTAGTGCCGCCTCAAGGCTCGCCAGAGGAGGTGGCCCAAGGCCATCTGCGCAAGGCTCGGAGCTACGCTCAGGCATCGTTTGCGCTCGAAAAAAAAGGTGACTGGCACGCAGTCGACGGCTACTACACAGCTTGCGAGGAAGCCTGGAATGCGGTTTGGACTGCGCCAGATTCACGGGAGATTCTCTGCCAGGCGTCGCAACTCTACGCCGAGGCGCTCACCGGCTTACTTTTGTCGGCAGATTGCGCTGGCCGGTTGTCGGGGCAAGGCCTCTGGGTGGGGCCTCGATGGAAGCCCGTCTGCGTGCCGATTCAGACGCGAGGCATGGCTGTTGATGCGGCTAGAATTTTACGCGTGATTGCCACACCCTTGCCGAGCGACAAACGCATCAGTCGCTGCCATGTGCGTGGCGGCTTTGGCCTGCCGGTAGCTGTGCGTGTGGCCCCTGGACCAGAGGGGAGCGTGTCACAGGAATTTGCGCCCCCCCGCCAATCAATGGCCGCGACGGCTGTGCTGCGATTCAAGATGCCCGGCGGTGAAAATGCTTTGGAAAAGTTTTCGGGTCCACTGTCGCGTGATCACGCTGCGGCGATTCTCGATCTGGCGAGCCCTATCGAGATTGCCGCGGTGCATATCGGTTCGGCCAGACCGCTCTTGGCAGCCGATCTAACAGCCCCGCTTTTGGACATGCTCGCCGGCATGCCCAAGGCTGGCGTGACGGGCTTTGTGCAGCCGTTTGGCGGAGCCGACACGCAGGCCAGACTTGAATTTTTAGAGCCTTATCAGCCCGGAAAAATCCCGGTCGTCTTTATCCACGGACTCGCCAGCGACGAGGGCACATGGTTTGACATGCTCAATGAGTTGCGGGCCTGGCCTGTATTCCACCGTCGCTACCAGCCGTGGGTCTACCACTATCCGACCGGGGCGATGTTTTTACAGGCCTCGGCTGTCTTGCGACGGGAACTTTCGACGGCTGTGCAGCGGCTCGATCCGGCTGGCACAGACAAAGCCCTTCACTCCATGGTGCTCGTGGGCCACAGCATGGGAGGCTTGCACGCAAAGCTGCAGGTGGTTGATCCGGGCAATGCCCTCTGGGAGGCGCTTGCCTGCCAGCCGTTTGATCAAACGATCATTCCGTCTGAGTCGCGGCAAATGTTTGCCGACCGCTTTTTTTTTAAGCCACGGCCGTTTGTCAAGCGAGTGATTTTTATTGCCACGCCGCACGGCGGCTCGACCATTGCCTCACTGGGCGTCGGCCGTGCCGCCACGATGCTGGTTCAGCAACCGCCAGAGACGATGCTTCTCCACGACAGGATTGTTGCAGCCAATCCGCATGCGTTCAGACCGCAGTATCAAAAAAAGCTGCCGACGACAGTCGATATTTTAGAACCCAGTTCTACGATTTTGAAGGCCCTTCGGGATTTGCCAATTCCCTGCTGGGTTTCCACCCACAGCATCATTGGAACGGCGCATCAGTCGCTTGTATCGGGCCCAGGAGACGGGATTGTGTCGTCATCCAGCGCGCATTTGTCCGGGGTGGTCAGCGAGATCGCCGTGCCAGCCATGCATTTGCGGGTGCATCACCAACCGGCAACGATCATCGAGATCGAGCGGATTCTCGCGGAGCACCTTCGCGAAACGGGACTTTAAATTTCTGCAGGGGATGAAAGGGCAGGGGAGTGTCCGGCGTTTTACTTCTGTCAGTTGGACGACGCATATGCCCGAACACAAAAATAAAAACCCCTGACCTGGTTGGGCAACCAAGCCAAGGGTCTTTGCGCGCCGGAGGGGAGCTACTGCGTTTTTTTAGAAGGAGCGTTTGCTCAGTTCTTTCGGGCTAGGAGTTGCTCGATTCGACGACGCTGCCAGATTGACCATCCAGCCATAGTCGTGCCGATGCCAAGCAAAACATAGGTACTCGGTTCGGGCACCGCCGTGTAGGTGACAACGATGTCGTTGCCGCTGCGAGCGGTGGCAAACGAGGCACTCGTGCGAATGGTCGCTAGCGGTTGACCAAGCCTATCGTTGCCCACGGCACCCAAAGAGAATCCACCAGAACTGCTTATTGCCTGCGTCGCATCGACGACTATCCAGGCATGGTCGGCATCCCAGAACGCGTTGGCCCAGTCGACATTTGATGCCGTGCCATTGGCCAAGGCACTGTCGAAAATAAGATTCATCGCCGCACCGGCAGTAATCAAGAGACTGCCATTGCTACCGACATTGATGATGTCATAGAGAAGGCCGATCTAAAGAAGCAGCCGTGTTGGCAGAGAGTTCCCAATTGAGCACTGACGATGCGGCATGGCACCGAGTTGCCCCGGCTGCGTGGGTTGATCTGCTTCTCGCGGAATGCGGGCCTTGTACTCGGCATCAAACCGCCGACGCACGGGCTTTTCCCGCACTGCCGGATCTGGCCGCTTGTGACCGTTGCCAGCCGCTCCTGTGAGCCCACTTCCATTCGGCCCTGCGGCGGCCGTGTGGATTGGCGAAACTCCAGTTGGGCCTGGCCCTCTAGTCTCATAATGGAAAGGCAGGTGTCTCACCTATCATTGGCGCAGAGGGGCATGTCTAGCGGCATGGTCACTGTGCCAGAGCCATCCACCGGCAGTCTGCTTGTGGTAGGCTTTTTATCAGCGGTGTGGTTCGCTTTTTGGGCGCAGAAAAAAGAGCCAATAGGCTTGAGCCGTTTAGAGCCAATAGGAGACCTGTTTATCAACCGATCGCAAAACTCTGGCTCGACTCGCCGCGATTTCTTAGCCGGTACAACCGCCTGGCTGGGAGGCGCTGCGGCAACCCAAGGCACCCTCTTGCCGGCCCGGATCGCCGCTGCAAGAGAACTGGGCCGCGCCCGCACGATCTCAATTTTTCACACCACCGACCTGCACGGCCGGATCGTGCCGACGAGTGATTACGATGGCCTCGACGATGTGGGGGGCTTTGCCCGCTGCGCCACCTGCATTCGACAGTGGCGAAAAGAATCGCCCCACTCGCTGACGGTGGATGTGGGGGATGTCGTGCAGGGCACCGCGGTGAGCATGGAGAGCGGCGGCAATCTCCTCATCGATCTGTTCAATCGTCTCAGCTACGATGCCTGGACGCTGGGCAACCACGATTTTGATTGGGGCCCCCAAAAGCTGGAAGCCAATCTGGAGCGTTCCAAGGCGCCTGTTTTGACGGCCAATCTGGCCCGCGGCGAAGCGGTGGCCGGTGGATTTACCGGGGCTTGGAAAAAAGTTGAGCCGTGGATCATGCGCGAAGTGGGTGGCTTTCGCATTGCCTTGATCGGCTTGATCACGCCTGGTCTGCCCTATTGGCTGGCGAGCGAAACGCTGGGCGGGGCGGAGGTCACCGATCCGATTGCGTCGCTCGAAAAAAGCGTGGCCGCTGCCCAGACCGCCAAGGCCGACGCGATTGTGGTGATGGGCCACATGGGCTGGCGGTTTCAAGACGACTATGCCAATCCGGTGCGGTCGATCCTGCGAGCGTGCAAAGGCATCGACTGTTATCTGGCCGGCCACTCTCATCAGAATCAGCCCTCGTGGATGCTGCACGATGTGCTTTGTTCGCAGGCGAGTTACTACGGCATCCACTGCGGCCGAATCGATCTGACATTCGATCTGGAGACCCGTAAACTGCTTGACAAGCGGGCCTTCACGCTCTTGATGGACGATCGCTTTGAACTTGATCCTGCAGTCATGCACTTGGCCCAGCCTGATCTGGCCACCTCACAAGCTGCCATGGCCCGAGAGGTGGCTACGGTGACAGAAACGATTTCCGGAAAAGGCCGAAAGTCGGGGCTCGTGCGGTTGCTGTGCGAAACATTTTCCGAGGCTCTAGCCCGCAATAAAACGCCGGTGGACGGAGTGTTTCACGGCAGCTTTGGCAGCGGTGATCTGGCCCCAGGAAAGCTCACGGTGGGCGACTGCTGGCGGATCATTCCCTATGAAAATATGTTGGCCACGGCCGAGGTCTCAGCGCGAGAATTGGTGGCGATCCTCTCGGAGGATTCGAGCGACAAAAAATCGGATCGGGCTCTTTGGCCCTTTGAAGTTAGGAGTGAAACTGGCGGCAAGCCGATAGATTTAAGTTTTGGAGGCCAAGTTGTCGCAGCAGATCGCCGATTCATCATTGGTTTTAATAGCTACGACGCCCAAAGTGGCGGCCGGAGAATGATGGAACTACGCAACATTCTGGCTCATCCACAAGCCAAGCGAACGACAACCTCGCTCGACACTCGCGGTGCCCTGATCGAGGGCCTGCTAACCCGCGGCCAGATCAAATCTTGATTCCCTGGCACTGGCTGGCTGCGAAGAGCGCGACACGCGAGTCGCTACGGGTAAGCTTCACAAAACAGGTGTAAATGCAAAATCCTCGCCGCTGTTGATTTTAAACAGCGGCGAGGACAGAGGCGTAAAAAATGTTGGACTTAACTTAAGCGTTACGACGACGGCCAAAGGCCAAGCCCAGCAGGCCGATACCCATGCCCGCCATGACGATCGAAGATGGCTCCGGAACAACAACTGAGCTGTAGGGAATGACTTCGCCAAAGTTGTGTCCCACTACGCCGTCAACAGTGAATGTAAACTGTGCTTTTCCAGCGCCGTATCCAACGTCACCGGTGGTGTCGGCTACGAATGTGCTGCGGACCAAACTATCAGAATTTAGCGTCGGGGCTGTGACTCCAAAACTCCAAGGGAGATTCCAGTAGCCGCCTTTAACGGGGGCTCCATCAACATCGTAAGGGTGACCGTCCGAGGCACTATTATTTGCAGTAAAACCGAGGGAAGCAGTACTGTTTAGATCGTAGAAAGCAGCCCCCGTTTGGGCCGCCCAAATTGTCGGAGCAAATGGATAGGATCCCTGGGGATAGGATTTTGCGATCGATTGCGTACTGACTTTAGTTCCTGATCCGTTGTAGACAAACGGGCCAGGGGTAGACGCATTCGGATTTATGATATTAGCATTGAAAATAAAGCTGCTGATGTTTCGGCCAACCGGGTTCATTTGCAAATTACCCGTGGCAATATCGAGGTAGGCAGTTACCACGGTCGCCACAGGCAATCCGGAGGGCTGCGTGAATGCTCCAGCCTGAACGCGAGCTACCGGAAGAAGAGCAGCGATCAAAACCAAAGGAACCGCTGTAGATGTAAAGAGCGATTGAAGTCTCATGGAATTTGTCCCTGATAGCTATAGGTTTTCCGGGCTAGTGTTTGATGGGGATTTCTTAGAAATCTGTTCCCTCGAGCAGTCTAGGGGAACCAGGGGAATTTGTCAACTGTTTTTTTGAGGCAAAAGAAAAGATTTTTTAGCTGGCGTCTGGGGGCGACTAAACCCCGTTGTTACCCGCAAAAAACAGTATTTTTGTGACGGACAGGAGGCGTGTGTGAGGAACGGATGTGGGGTCAGGCGTTGGTTTTTAAACCAAAAGCCTTCGGAAACGGTTTGCCACGGCTTTATTTAGGGCGGTTGAACCACGGCCCTTTTAGGCGGGTCGTTTCACCAGGGCAAAATCGAAGCTGTTGCTGCCGGGGACGACCGTTGCCTCGAGTGTGGTGCGTGCATTGTAGCAGTCAGGGAGCGTTTCGCGGCCGCCGTTTTCTTCCGTTGCGGTTGTGACTCGCACGGTGTGCCGGCCAAAAGTGGCACCGACTATGTCGCGGAGAAAAGTCAGGTGGTAGCGGCCCTCGGAGTCTGTTGTGCCGCAACTCGTGCGACCGCGGCCCTCGGGAGTAAAGAGCACAGTCGCAGCGGCCAGCGGCCGGCCATTCAGCGTGAGCGTGCCGCTGACAGTGCCCAGCGGAGGGCAGGCGGATGTTGAGCAGCCCGATGCGGGCAAGGCCGCGCACAGAAAAGACAAACCATATATCCCATATGTCCAAGAGCGATTGAGAGAGCTACGACGAGGGTGTGAGCCAAGTGTCATGCGAAAATCCTATTAAAGGCGACGATGCCCCATACGTTTCTAGTAGCCTGAGCCGGAGAGAGTCGCGGCCTCGCCATCTCGGATCGAGCCGAGCAGGGGGAAGACGGCGTTATTGTCTTTGGCATCAATAAACTCACTCAGCCAATGGACCGAGCCATCCGCCATCGCAAACGATGCCCCTCCAAGATGCTCGCTGCCTGGGGATTCAAAAAAAAGATTGTTCATGCCGCCGGGGTTGGTGTGGCCTGGATCGGTGGAGGTCGTAAAGAGCGTGGCCACGCCGCCAGCGGCCCAGCCGTCGTGGCTGGTGCGGTTGTAGGTGTTGTTGGCGGCCGTGGCTCCTGAGAGTGGCCGCAGACGCTGGAGTTCGCCGAGCAGAATGGTGTTGGTCAGCCCGTCCCGCACGGCAGCTAAAGAGAGGCCCGCGTTGGGTAAAAAGAGACCCTCGTGCTGGGTGGCCTTGCCGATGGAGCCAGTGATCGGCGTGTCGCGGTCTGAGAAGCGATGGTTTTGGCTGGTGTCGTTGTAAAAGCCGTCAAGCCGTCCGTAAGAGCCGCCGTAGTCGCTGCCACCTCCTCGCCAAGTGGTGCTGACCAGATTTTTATGGTCGTCGCTCGATGAGCGGATCCCTGATCGCCGGCTGGGGCAATAGAATGTGGGGATGTTTGTCTGCGCGATGGCGGCATTGCCCAGCACATTGGTCTGCCGATTCCAGGCATTGGCCAAGGCCATCTGATCGATCTGGGCGAGGATCTCAAGCAGCCAGCTTGTGCCCTGCTTGGTGCCGGGCGGGAAGACCGTGAGCTGGGCCTCGGCCCACGGATTGAAGCAACCATTGCAGGTGGTGGGGTTCGCAATCTCGCTGACAAGGGCCGCCGGAGGAACCCGTCGCTGGCTGGCCTCGTAGTGCAAAACGCCGAGGGCAATTTGTTTGAGATTGTTTTGGCACTGCGAGCGGCGGGCCACCTCGCGGGCCGCCTGCATCGCAGGCATGAGCAAGCCCAGTAGCACGCCGATGATGGCGATCACCACCAAGAGTTCAATCAGTGTAAAACCCCGCGCGAGAGAAGTGGGAAAGGGGTCAGGGGAATGCGGTAGCGACGCTGCCAGCGGGCGTCGAACGCAGCCAACGCTCCAAAGCGTAGATCCCAGCAAGCCACACAGCAGCAGCACGAGTGTTGAAGGTTCGGGGACATATGAAAGTTGTAGCGAGTCGATGGCCATCGTGTCGCCACTGCCGGTTCCTGAAGAAGCAGAGAGGGCAGCCACTCGCAGCCAGACGCTGGGTTGGTCGGACATCGCCGCCAGAGAGGGTGGATCCAACGCCAACGGCGGCGTGCCCCACACGCCGGGATCGCTCCAGGAGGCGATGGTGATAAATGATGTGGGAGAGAGGCCGAGTCCGTATTGCAGTTTCCACGCCGTCGAGTGCCCCTGCACCGAGAGCATCAGGAGGTCGATTGATCCAGACGTAAGGCTTTGTCCGGAGGAATCAAAGTGAAAATTAAATGCCGCTCCGGGATCGCCAAAGTCGGAGGCCTGCCGCAAGCCCAGGGCCCGATTGATCGAATTGCCCTGAGCAGTTGTGGTTGAAGCGGCGGTCAGGCCGGCCGTGGAGGCGGTGTTGATAAAGCCTTTAGCATTGTCGCCCCATGTCTGCTTGACGACTGTCGCAGCGAGCGTGCCAAGGCTCGAGGCCGAGCTGCCAGTGCGAACATCCCATCCTTCTGGCAAGAGGGCCGCTCCTGCCGCGGTTGAAAGGGATTGAAAGTCCTGCAGATAGCTTGTGCCGCTGAGCGTGACGCTGCCGCCTAGAGTGGTGACGGGGCAGGCGATGCAGGCCGCCAGCGTGCCGGCAAAAAAGAAAAACCAACCGCATCCATGCCCCTCGGGCCCTTCGGGCATTTTGGGCCCCTCGGGCAGCGGCTTGGCCAGCCGCTTGCAGGCTGGCCGTTCCGGTGGCCGAGCCTGCGGAGTGTCGTTCATTGAGTGCTGTCGAGCAGCGGCAATCTCCTCAGTGTTTTTTTGACAGGGCGTGAGACTCCGAAAAACCCCTCATAAGTGCTAAGGAGTTATAGCAGGGAGGGGTGTGGCGTCAAGCGATTGGTTTGCGGCAAATTAAAAATAATTCCCTGTCGCAGGATGACGCGGAATGCCGCGGGCCTGGCGATTTACTTGCGGCCGCCTTTTTTGCCGGGGCGTCCTTTGGCAAAGCGTGGCCCGCCGCCGCCGCCAGCGCCAGCGCCGCCAGCGTGAAACTTTTTGTTGCCGGGGCGATTGCCGTCGCGTCTGGCTCCAAACCGTCGCTGCTGGCCTTCTTCGGGTGGTTGCGATGGCTGCGGGAAAGCGAGTTGGCCGGCGGCGACGGCATCGCGACTCGCGGCCCCGGGCGTGAAGTGATGCAAAATCGCCGAGGCCACATCGGTGGGCGTGTGGCCGAGTTCCAGCAATCGATCGACCAACAGCGTGTGCTGGGCAAAGTCGGCCGATTCAAGCGTGCTGCGAATCTTTTCAAACAGAGCGTCCGACCGCCGGCCTTCCACCGCTTCGATTGAAGGCACTTGCTCGCGGCGAATCTTGGCCTTGGTAAACCGCTCGATGGACTGGAGTTTGTAAATCCCGGCCCCCGTCACCAGCGTGACAGCCCGACCTTTGCGGCCGGCCCGTCCCGTTCGGCCAATCCGATGGATGTAGTCTTCGGCGTCGTAGGGCAGGTCGTAGTTGACGACGAGTTCCAGATCGTTGACATCGATGCCCCTCGCCGCCACATCGGTGGCTACCAGAAACTCAAACGCCGCCTTTTTAAAATTGTTCATCACGCGCGTGCGCTGCGGCTGCGCCATGCCGCCGTGAAGCCGCTCCGCGGAATAGCCCCGGCCAACCAAGGCGTCGGCCAATTCGTCGACCATCCGCTGAGTGTTGCAAAAGATGAGGCCACTTTTCACATCGTGAAAATCGATGGCCCGCACGAGGGCGTCAAACTTGGCGTGGTGGCGAACTTCGTAATAGATCTGCTCAACCAGCGGTGCTCCGGCAACATTTTTCTGCTCGATCCGAACGATGCGTGGGTCGTGGGAATGCTTGCGGACGAGCGACTGAATCTGCGGCGATATTGTGGCTGAAAAAAAAACGGTCTGCCGCTCCTGTGGGGCAGTCGCCAGAATCTTGTCGATGTCTTCTTGAAAGCCCATGTCGAGCATCCGATCGGCCTCGTCGAGAATCAGTATTTTGATGCCGGAGAGATCAAGCGTGCCGCGGTTCATGTGGTCGATCAGACGCCCGGGCGTGCCGACAACGATGTGGGCTCCGCGTTTCAATTCGGCAAACTGCCGATCGTAGGACGCGCCGCCATAGATGGGCACGGAGTGAACGCCCTTTTTAAAGGCGGCGAGTTTGTGAACCTCGTCGGCCACTTGCGTGGCGAGTTCGCGGGTCGGCGTGAGAATCAGCACCTGTGTTTTCTTACTGGCGGTGTCGACTTTCTCGATGGCGGGAATGCAGAAGGCGGCGGTTTTACCCGAGCCTGTCTCCGACTGTCCGACGACATCGATGCCGGCCATGATCAGAGGAATGGTGGCCGACTGAATCGGCGAGGTTTCTTCAAAGCCGAGTTGTGCGACCGCTTTGAGCAGTTCGGCGGAAATGCCCAGCGACGCAAAGGGCACATGGCCTGGGCGGGTGTTTTCGGGGGCAGGCTTCGGGGCAGATTTACGATCCGATTTACTAGCGGGCTTAGAGTCCGTCATCAGGTGGGCTTTCGAGGCAAGGAGGTTAACGCGGGGCGGGAACTCCATAGAGTACCCTCGTTGCCAGAGTACCCTCGTTACCGCCAGACCACCATGACCATCCCAACAAGGTCGTGAATGGCCTTGGCCAGCCTTGAATCGGTCCCCAATTCCTGCCCCATGCGAATCAGCACCAATCCCTGGAGCAGGGCATTCCAATTGAAGCGTGGCATATCGCCCTCCGTAGCGAACCAGAAATAAAATGCAAAAACCGCCGCAATCAATGCCGTAAGCACTCAAAAATAGAGCCAGCACCCCGTTTACAATTCCCAGCCGATCAGTCCGACCAATCCCATCCGTCGCCACACGAACCCTAGGGAGATCGGCCAAAAACAGTCAAGAATGGCGCGCAACAAGGCTATTTTACACTGACCAAGTGAGAGGGACACTTGCTGCTGTTAGACTCAAGTGGCGTGGAGATGGGGTGACCGGGTGACGCCCCCTCTCACCGACACCAACGGCACGGCGTTCCGCTCCCCGACACAAACGGCGGTGCTCCTCCCTTGCTTGAAAAACCCCGAGCGGGAGCGACGGGGGGCGAGAATAGAAAACCATCGCACACTATGGCGGTGTTTAGACGCCAGTTGGCGGCGGCGTCGCGTTGAATAATGCGGCCCGCCAACTCCTCGCTAGCTTGCGGCGCCCCTGCGGCCTTTTGTCCCCAGTATTCTGCGGAGAAGCCAAAAGAAGAGGACCCGTGGTTTTGCAACCACGGGTCCGAAGCGGCTCTAGAAGTGTGGGTCTTTGGGGGGGGGGGAACAGCCGCTGAAGAGATTTGGGGGGAGTCAGAAATTGAGGGTAAGACGACTCGGGTTGTATGGTTGTGGTTCGGATGGGTTTTGGAATGAGCTAGTGCTCGCACCATCCTCCGACACCGAAAAGATACACGACATTGCTGGCTGTGTCTAATTCTTTTTCGTTCTTTTTTAAAAAAGCGGAAAAGCAGCTTGTTTCTCGTGTTTGTTGGCGGCAAACGTCGATGAGACACGTTCCCGAAGCAGGTTTCGGTATGCTACCGCAAGGCCCCTGCGGGATTTGATTTCCTTGAGTCCGGAGAGATATTTTACTATGGCCAGACCACTAATCGATCCATTTTCCGCCCGCGCCCAATTTAACACTGGGGCTGGCCCCGCCACCCTTTATAGGTTGCGGGCTCTTGACGATGCCGGAGTGACCAACACATCGCGGCTCCCCTATTCGATTCGAATCGTGCTGGAAGCGTTGCTGCGCACCTGTGACGGCTACGAAGTCACAGAAACCGATATCCGCAGCCTAGCCACATGGAATGCCGCCCAACCAGCCGAGACGGAAATCCCTTTCAAGCCGGCCCGAGTCGTGCTGCAGGATTTTACCGGCGTGCCTTGCGTCGTCGATCTCGCGGCCATGCGGGCGGCGATGAAACGCCTCGGTGGGGATCCCGAAAAAATCAATCCACTCGTGCCGGTCGATCTGGTCATCGACCATTCGGTGCAGGTCGATTTCTTCGGCACCTCTGATTCACTCGAAAAAAATGTCGAGGTAGAGTTTGCCCGCAATGCCGAACGCTACGCCTTTTTGCGTTGGGGCCAGCAGGCGTTTAAAAATTTCCGGGTTGTGCCGCCGGCAATCGGGATCGTGCATCAGGTCAATCTGGAGTTTCTGGCCGGTTGTGTCTTTTTGCGAGATGATCCGGCGGCGGGAAAGGGGGGGCTGAAAGTGGCTCTGCCCGACACGCTCGTCGGCACCGATAGCCACACCACAATGATCAATGCATTGGGTGTTGTGGGCTGGGGCGTGGGAGGGATTGAAGCGGAGGCTGTCATGCTCGGGCAGGCGCTCTCGCTCTTATTGCCAGAAGTGGTTGGCTTTGAACTGACTGGCCGGCTGCCGGCAGGCGTGACGGCCACAGACCTCGTGCTGACGGTGACTGAAATCCTCCGCAAGCAAGGCGTTGTCGGAAAGTTTGTCGAGTTTTTTGGATCAGGGCTTTTGAGTATGTCGCTGGCCGATCGAGCCACGATTGCCAATATGGCGCCCGAATATGGAGCCACGATGGGGTTCTTTCCGATCGACGACGAGACGCTGGCCTATCTGCGGCTGACCGGTCGGCCCGCCGAGAGCGTGGCACTCGTGGAACGTTACACAAAAGAGCAGGGGCTCTTTTGCACGGCCACGAGCCCAGTGCCGGAGTTCAGCCAGCGATTGGCCCTCGACATGGGCACGATCGTGCCCAGCTTGGCTGGCCCCAAGCGGCCGCAAGACCGCGTCCCACTCAAGGATGTCAAAAAAGCATTTGCCGAATCGCTGACGGCCCCGACGGCCAAACGCGGGTTTGCACTTGATGAAAAGGGGCTCAGCCGCAGTGCCAGCGTCAAGCAGAATGGCCACTCCGCTACGATCCATCACGGGGCCGTTGTGATCGCAGCCATCACCAGTTGCACCAACACCAGTAACCCCATGGTGATGGTGGCCGCAGGGTTACTGGCCCGCAAGGCTGTGGCCAAGGGGCTTTCGACAAAGCCGTGGGTCAAGACGAGCCTCGCGCCGGGATCGCGGGTTGTCACCGACTATCTCAAGCGATCGGGCCTTGATCGCGATTTGGATGCGCTGGGTTTTGAAACGGTCGGCTATGGCTGCACGACATGCATCGGCAATTCCGGGCCGCTACCAGATGCGGTGGCCCAGGCCGTTGTCGAAGGGGATTTGGTGGCTGCTGCGGTGCTCTCCGGGAATCGCAATTTTGAAGGCCGAATCAATCCGCTCGTGAAAGCCAACTGGCTGGCGAGCCCGCCACTGGTGGTGGCCTATGCACTGGCCGGCACGACTGATATCGACATGGAACACGAGCCTCTGGGCAGGGGCAGCGACGGTCAGCCGGTTTACTTGCGTGACATCTGGCCCACCGCCGAGGAAGTCCGCGAGTGCGTCGCTGTGAGCGTCACGCCGGAGCAATTTCATGCTCGCTACGACAATGTCTGGCAGTCCAACCCACGCTGGAATGCCGTGCCGACAACCGCAGGCGAGCTCTACGACTGGGAAGCCACGAGCACCTACATTCAAGAGCCGCCCTTTTTGACCGATCTGACGCGCGAGGCAGTCGCTCCGACCAGCGTGCGTGGTGCTAGGGTGCTGTTGGCGCTGGGCGATAGCGTGACGACTGATCACATTTCGCCTGCCGGCAGCATTGCCCAGGTGAGTCCTGCCGGCAACTATCTGATGGAGCACGGTGTGCCGCCGCACGACTTTAATAGCTACGGCGCCCGACGGGGCAACGATCGCGTCATGACCCGTGGCACATTTGCCAACATCCGCATTCGCAACCTGTTGGTGCCCGGCACGGAGGGAGGCGTCACGCGTTTGCTTGTTGGCTCAGGCCAGTCTCCAGCAGAAGTGCTGCCGGTTTACGATGCGGCCATGATCTATAAATCGCAGGGCACGCCGCTGGTGATCCTGGCGGGGGCGGAGTATGGCACGGGCAGTTCCCGCGATTGGGCGGCCAAGGGCACGATGCTGCTGGGCGTGCGGGCGGTGCTGGCCACGAGCTTCGAACGAATTCACCGTTCGAATCTGGTGGGCATGGGGGTGTTGCCGCTGGTGCTCCCCGAGTCGTGGCAGCAGTTGGGTCTGAGCGGCGAGGAGGTGTTTGACATTTCCTTTGAAGGAATCGTGCCGCGATCGACGCTGCATGTGAAGGTGACGGCTGCCGATGGCTCGCAGCGGCAGATTCCGTGCATGGTGCGGATCGACACGCCTGTCGAAATGGATCAGTTTCAAGCCGGCGGCATTTTGCCATTTGTGCTGCGCAAACTGCTCGAATGCTAGAGGCACGAGAGCCTCTAGCGATCATTGTAAGGCGCGATCGCCGACTGCCCGATACTGCAATCGTTTCGATCGACAGCATTTACTGAAACCGCAAGGTTTCGCAGAGAACGGGGGTTCGGAGGCAAAAAAACCTCGTTTTCCCAGTCGAGCGGTGGTTCTTTCCGGCCAAATATTCTAGAGTGACCCATCACCGCCGGCCTACTCACAGCAGGCCGGATCATTTTTTAAGGTGCGCGGACTCGCTTGAGGCCGCCCACAAAAGGAAGGAGCGTCCGTGGGCAATCTGCTGGCAACCGCTGCGAATGTGGCTATGGATCAAACCCCGTTCGCCGTTTGTGATCGCCGTCATCCACAGGCTTTTTCGCGTCGGGCGATTGCCAGAGTGGTGTTTGAAGAACTGGCTCGCGTGCAAGCGGTGCGATTGCCTTTGGAATCAGTGCCCATAACGCTTTTGCCCAGTTCGTTGCTGGCCGAGGCCGGCATCAAAGGCACTGTTTTTATAGATGCGGTGAGTCGCATCGAGGGACGTTATCAGATGCGATTTCGCGATGAGTGGCTGCGGGATCTGCAAACCTGTGGGGATCTGATCGCGTGCATCTCCGACCACATGTTTGACACGGTGGATCGCTCCGATCAGCTCTCCACCCAGCAGCTTGGCGAGGTGGGAATTGTGCCGGCATCCGCTGCGTCAGACGCTGTGTCAGACAGCGACCCGGCAGACACCGACGCTTTTCCGGAGTGCCTGGCGCTTGAGGAGCGGTTGCAGGGGTTGGCCGAGGCCGGGCTCGTCAATCCGTTTTTGCGAGCCAATCAGCGAGTGCATAATCGCACCGCCGAAATTGATGGCCGCGAAGTGGTCAGCTTTACCAGTTTTGACTATCTGGGGTTGGCCGGGCATCCCGATGTGACGCGGGCGGCGAAAGCGGCGATTGATCGCTTTGGATGCAGTGCTTCGGCAAGCCGAATGGTGGGCGGCAACAATACGATTCTGGACCGACTCGACATTGAGTTGGCGCGATTTTTAAGAACCGAGCGGGCGGTGGTCTTTCCCTGCGGATACGGCACCAATGCCTCTATCTTCAACCATCTCTTTGGCGCAGGAGACTTGATTCTCTACGACGAATTGGCGCACAACAGCATCATGCAAGGGGCTGGCGCCTCCAAGGCTGGCAAGCGATCGTTTCGGCACAATGACTACGATCAGCTCGACGCCCTGCTTCGCGATCTCCGGTCAAGCTACCGCCGGGTTGTCATCGCGATCGAGGGCGTCTACAGCATGGATGGTGACTATCCCGATCTGCCAAAATTTATTGCCGTCAAGAAAAAGCACAAGGCGTTGCTGTATGTAGACGAAGCACATTCGCTGGGCACGATGGGTCCTGAAGGCCGCGGAATCTGTGATTTCTTTGATATCGATCCCGCGGAGGGCGATCTGTGGATGGGCACGATCAGCAAGGCGCTGGGCGCCGGCGGCGGCTATCTGGCCGGCCGCGAGCGACTGATTCGCTACCTTGGCTACACGACGCCGGCATTTGTTTTTTCAACGGCCTGTTCGCCGCCGAATGCGGCTGCGGCGCTCGAGGGTTTGCGGGTGATCGAGCGAGAGCCGTGGCGGGTGACGCGGCTCAAAGAGCGGTCGGAACTCTTTTTGAAATTGGCCGCAGACAGCGATCTGGATACGGGTTCAAGCGGTGATACGCCTGTGATCCCTGTGATTGTGGGCAGCTCGACGCGGGCCATTCATGTCTCGCAGCAACTCCTAGAGCAGGGCATCAACGCCCAACCGATTCTCTATCCGGCGGTGCGAGAAACTGCCGCCCGCGTGCGATTTTTTCTGACATCAGAACACACTGAAGAACAGATTGTGCATGCGGTGAGCGCTGTGGCTGATGTCTTGTCGCGGTGCTGATCGTTTTGATCGATTCAAACGAGAGTATGAAAAAGGGATCTGGGCCATGGCCATCGGCGAAGCTACGAGTTTTGAAGTGATGGCTGACGAACCAGCCGGGGACATGAATCCAGATCGCGAGTATCTGCGATTCTTACGGCCAAAAATTCCAGCAGCGGCCTTTGCTTCTAATCCACGCAAGCTTTTTTTCTTGGCTGGCCATCTGGTGATCCTGGTGGCCGGAGAATTGATTATTCGCTGGACTGATTCTGTGGCGATCTGGGTGGGCGTTGCCATTCTCAGTGGCCACAGTGTGGCGAGCATTGCTTTTTTTGCCCACGAACTCAGCCACGGGGCCGTGGTGCGCCGGCGCAGCCTGCGGTATCCGCTGGAGGTTTTGGCGTGGGGGCTTTTCATGACCCCTGCCACGATGTGGAGACGCACGCACAATCACGCGCACCATCTCAACGCCAACACAGTCATCGACACCGACCGGCAGTTTCGCCAGTCGGAGGAGCGCTGGGATACTCGCTTGTTTGCTCGACTGGCTCAACCGCACCGAGGGGGCGTGACTCTTAATCCGCTGGTTTGGCTGGGCAGCATGCTCTACGGAGTGCGGATGACGGCGGCTGTTTTCTGGCCGCAGTCGTGGATCCTGCCCAGCGTTGTCTCGCGGGCCACCTACACGCTGCAAGAGCGACGGGCGGTGCTGTTTGAAATGAGCGTGATCGCGGCTATCCAACTGGGGGTGTTTGCCATGGTGGGCGGCGACTGGTGGAGGTATGCGGTGCTATCAACAGTGACGGCGCTGGTGGCATCGGCAACATTGACAGCGTATACGGTGACCAACCACTTTCTCAATCCGCTGGTTTCGACGCGCGACTCGCTGGCTGCCAGCACATCAGTCACGGTGCCGAAACTGGTTGACAGTCTTCACTTAAACTTTTCCTACCACACAGAGCACCATCTTTTCCCCGGCTTAAACTCCGATTATTACCCCCTGGTCGGTCGCTTGGTGCGTGAGCACTATGCCGATCGTTACCACTCACTGCCGCTGGTTACGGCGTGGCAAAAGCTCTGGCAGGGGGAACGCACGATAGCCGAGCCGATAACCGAGCCGATTCGGGATACTTGAGATTCGGGATACCTGCAGCGTCATGCTTGCCGCGGCCCCGGCATGTTTCAGCCACTTTTTTCGGGGGCTAAAAGTCGGGCGCTTTCACCCGCTGCAATCATCCGGCAGATCTGTGTGTAGGGCCACGGCCAGAAACGAAACAGCCAGAGGAGCCAACCGCCGCCCTGCCAGAATAGATACTGAACTATGGCAAAGTGCCGGGGCATAGCGCCGCCTTTTTTTTCCAGCACGACGGGATTCCAAAAGAAAACGCCGTCCACGGGCACAAGGCCGCTTGCGCCATAGAGACGCCGCCACTCCCCGCTGTACTGAGCATTGCTTCTGAGGTGCGTGCCGACACAAGGATGCAGGTAGGCAAACGGCGCGTGCGAAAAGAAAACTCCACCCGGTCGCAGGAAGTTCACGAGCTTTTTGACCAACTCAGGCGGATTGGGCAGATGTTCTAAAACATCGAGGCAAACGATGGCGTCAAACGCTTCGGTCGAGAGGTCATCCAGCGATTGGCAGACTGTCACTGGAACCTGATTGAGTGCAAACACATGGCGGGCAAATCCAAGCGAAAGGGTGCCGATTTCAAAGTAGGTAACAGCGTGGCCGCAGAGGGAAAGGGCAGCGCAGTCAAAGCCCAGCCCGTCCCCAAAGACGAGGATCCGCGAGCCGCTCATCTGCCAGCCAGCCAGCGTGGCAATGATTCGCTGCCGCATGGCCTGCTTTGTCGGACAGCGATTCCAGACCAGCGTTTCATACAGAAAAGCATCTGTTTTTGCGTAGAGTCGATCGAGTGCATCGCTTTGCTCGTAGCGGGGAATCGATTCAAGCTGCATGGCAGATCGCACGCTTTGACCCAAGCAGCGGTGCTCCTCGAGCAATCGCTGTGAGACTTCCCCGAGAGGTTTGCCGGAAACGTCGGCAATCAGCCGGGTGCAGGTTGGCAGGTCGTCGAGCGGCAGCGGTCTCAAGCAGGAAGCGTCAGGGAGGGATGTGTGCAAGGGGGTTCTTTCTTTGCGCTGAGTGATCTGGAGATACCGATTCAGCGACGATTCGAAAAAGACACTTAGAGTAGGACAACTGAACCACGACGTGAAGTGTTCGGGTGTTCAATGTTCTGGATCTTTCCGAACAAGTGCCTGCGAAGGCGGTGTTCCTGACGGATGGCCTGCGGCAGCTTTGGGCCGCCGTAAGCACCCAATTGCTTCCTTCCGGAAAAGCCCGTAGCGCGAGCGAGAGGGAGTTGGCAGGCCGTATTCTGGAAAGTCACCGCCGCAAGCCGGGCCTCTGCGCACCATCATATTTTTGCGATGGTTTTTCATCCCGCCCCCCATCGCTCGCGCTCGGGGCTTTTCAAGACGGGGAGACGCAGCGTCATTCGGTTCATGAAACGGCGAGAAATGACGTTTGTGGGTCCGCCTCAAAAATCAGCAAGTCGCTACGACGCGTTCTCAACAGCGTTTCAACCTCCGCAGTTGAACAGTTGCCAAGCCGCCCCCACGGAACGTGTCAATGACTTTATCGTCACCTGCGAAACGAATTTACTGTCGCAAGGTAGCCCGGAGTGTGCGGAAGTGCGGGCCGCTAACCGGCTGCTGAGAGGGGCGAAAAGGGGCTGGCAGGCAGATTCTCGTCGGCTTGAAGGAGCGGCTTAGGGCGCTGGTAAAAGTTGTCGCTGACCACGAGGAGGGCTGGCAGCAGAATCAGTTCGGCAACCGTGGCCGCTGCCACAGCCGCACAGGCAAGTCGGCCAAAACTCGCCAACGAGGGCACGCTGCTGACGGTGACCGCCGCAAAGCCCACGGCCAACACCACGCCCCCGATCACGATCGGGTTGCCCGTTTCCACGATCGCGCGTTTGACGGCGCTGGTGATCGAAATGCCTGCACGGCGGTGTCGTGAGAGTGCGGAGAGAACATGCACGGTGTCATCCACGGCCAATCCCAGGCAGACATTAAATACAATCACGGTTGCGGGATCGAGAGACCGACCGCTCAAGACGACGATCGCTCCAATCACGGCCAGCGGAAAAATGTTGGGGATCAAGCTGATGACGCCAAGCAGCGGCGAGCGGAACGCCAATGCCATAATGGTGCCAATCACAGCCACCTCAAGGATCAGACTGGAGCCCAGATCGCGGACGAGCTGGCGGATGTTGCGGGCTGAAACAACCGACATGCCAGCCAGTTGAAACTTCCAACCTGGCCGCGACTCTGCCAGCGGCACAAGGCCGGCATCGACTTGATCGTAAATGGCTTCAAGAGCCCGTGAGCCCAGATCGCTGACGCGGGCCCGCACGATCGCTGTGCCCGATGCCGGATCGACCACATCACGGAACGCTTCGGCACTGAGTCGGCGGGTGGCTCGATGGGACAGCGTATTGGCGATGGTGGCTAGCGAGATGGCCTGTTTGATGCCACCGGCCTGTTCGAGCACTTGATGCACATCAGTGAGCGCGTCGAGCACCGCTGGGCCGCGCCAGTCGGTGCCCTTGGGCCAGGTTACCAGCACATCGACCCCCATCGCCCCGCCAAAGTCGCTGTCTACGCGGGCCAAGCAACGAGCACTCGCGGCGCCTTGAGGCAGTGCATCGGCAACGCGGTTGTCGGCATCGAGGCCCAGACAGGCAATTCCCAGCAGCAGCGTGGCCAGGCAGCCGATCACGACGATTGGCCGGGCATGCCGCACCGAGAAGGCCGTCAGCACGCCAGCGAATCGTCCGGCCTGTCGGGAAGAGTGGCCCAGATAAATACCCTGGCAAAAACGTGTTGACGCCAGCAGCGGAGTGAGCAGAGTGACGGCCAGAAAGCTGGCGATCGCGCCGGCCGCCGCAGCGATGCCAAACGCCCGTACCGCATCGATGCGGGCCGCGGCCAGCGATGCAAAGCCGATCGCCGTCACCAGACTCGTCAGCCCGCAGGCTCTGCCGACTCGCGAAATGGCTCCAGACGAAGCAGTCAACGGATCGACACCCCGTCGCTGGCTGCGACGCATGTCTTCAATAAAGTGAATCGAATCGCATGTCCCGACAACCAGCGCCAGCGACGGTACGACGCTGGTGAGAATGTTGATCGGCGCACCGAACAAACCAAGGAGACCAATCGCCCAGACCGCGCCCACAAATGGTGGCACGCAGGCGACAACTGTCGATCGCACGCTCTTGGCTACGGTGGCCGAGAGCACAACGGCAAAGATCAGCCCCAGCGAGTTGAAGATCAGCATGTCCCGCCGCAAGGCCCGCGAGGCCTGATCGCGAAGAGCTGGCAGGCCAGTTAACTCAAGCTCGATGCTAGAAGCCTCAGAGCGAGGGTTTTCCCTCGTGATCGCGGCCTCGATCTGGCTCATCACCGCATCGAGGCGGGGCGGGGCGTCGAATCCTACCGCCAGCCTGGCAAATATAAGTGACGAACTGCCGTCGGTTGAGAGCAGGTGGCCGGCAATCAGAGGGTGGCCGATGGACCGGGTGCGGGCGGCACAAAGGGCCTCAGCATCGAGGGGGGCGCTTGTGCGTGGGATGACAGGGAGCAGGGCACCGGCTGGCCCTTGGCGGCGAATGTCGAAGATCGAACGCACCTGCTCGATGCCTTCAATGTGCTCCAGGGATTCGATCAGCCGCTTCATTTCTTCAAGCGAGGTCGCATCGAACATATCGCCCGAACGGGCACCTACGCGAATGATGCAATCCCGGTCGGGAGCGCCGAAGCGGCTGCCGATCTGATCCACGACGCTGAAGTCGGCGTCGACTGTTCGCAGCAAAGAGCGGAGGTCGTCGTCAATGCGCAACTTTGACAAACCGACTGCTGCCAGCAGGGAAACAATCGCCACAATGGCTAAGGCGCCACTGCGCCATCCACAGAGGCTTCCGCCGGGCTGATCACCAAGTGGAGTTCGTCCGGATCGACGATCCAACCCCGGCAGTTGACAGCCCCGCAGCGGCAGGGAATCGCTGCGTCGGCCGGCCAGCAATAATCGATCGAGAGTTCCTCTCCCAGTTCGATGGAACGGATCGTTTGCAGCCACAAGCGGTCTTCCTGAGTGCTTCTTTCTTCGTCAAACCAATAGAAGAGTTCACAGTTAGGATCGCAACTGTGATTGACAAACCGCAGTGGCGGACCCGGTTCTAGTAAGTTTCCGGTCTGCAGCTCCATGCAGTAGCTGGAGTCTTCTGGGTGCTCGGCCATGACTGTGCCATGGATTTCGCCCACGATGATATCGGCCTTGAGGCGACGGCGGGCAAAGACGCCCTTGCCCACATGCGTGGGGCCAACTCGAACCAGTCGAAGGAGTCGATTCTGCTTGGAGTCGAGAACGGGAGAGTGGGGCATCAGTAGGGTTGCTGAGAGCTGAGTTGGGTGCGGCGGGACTATAATCGCGACAATCGAGTTTGAAAATCTACGATCACAATTCTAAATCGTCAACGCCCCCTGATCGGTTCTCGCATGGCGGGGGTCATTTCAGAGACGGCTTGAATGTAGTTCCGGGACCGGTAGCCGAGCATTGGCAGCAGGAGGACCGTGGCCAGAGCCATGCACGCAGTAAAAAACCAGTAGTAGTTCGAGCCCGATAAGGTCGCATGGCCCTGCGAATCCTGCATGAACGTGTTGACGAGGGCTGTAAAAAGATTTCCCATCGACACGCTCAGCAGGTAGAGGCTCATGACAAAACTCTTCATCTGCGGAGGAGCCTGCGTGTAGCTAAACTCCAAGCAGGTAATGGAGACCAGAACCTCTGCTGCGGTAATCACGACATACGCGAGTAACTGCCAGCCGACTGTCGGCCATTTGGCAGAAAGCCGAGTGGCATCACTGGTGATCGCTAGGCCGGCTTTTTCAAGCGGTGCTGTCACGGCCGCTGCGTCGCCGGCATTTTCAAGATCCTCTGCCAGCGCGTTGAGGTTTGCCTCCCGTAGCGCCTGGGCCGTGGCCACGCGATCAATCTGGCCGGCTGCCGCCAGCGGGGCAACGACACTGCCAAAGCGTATTTTTTCAGCCTCGATCAGGCCCTGGGCATGCGCCGAAAGCGAAAAAGCTAGCACGGTCAACACAAAGCCAACCAGCACCTTTCGCAGCGGAGAAAGATCGACAAATCGCTTACAAGCGGGATAGATCACAACGCCAAAAAGTGGAATGAAGGCCAGCACCAGCAGGGGGTTGATGGCCTGGATCTGGCTCTCCAGCCAAATGATGCCGAAGAGTTTGCGATCCATCTGCTGTGCCTGCTGCACCCATGCCCCCCCCGATTGATCGTACAGCGACCAGAAAACAGCCACCAGTAGATAGAGCGGCACGAGCTTGAGAATCGCGGCGCGGCCCTCTGGCCCGAAGGTTTCGGCAAAGTAGCCGATTCCCTGCGGGGGAATGTGAACGAAGCGATTTCGCCCCAGCCAAAAAATAAATGTGGCAAACGCCATGAGGATGCCGGGAACGCCGAACGCCCAGCCCGGTCCGTAGTGGTTGAGCAACCAAGGGGTGAGGAGCGTCGAAAAAAACGAACCAAAATTAATGGCAAAGTAAAACCAGCTAAACACCCGCTCCAAGAGGTGGCTATTGGCAGGGCCAAACTGATCGCCGACATGCGCTGAAACACAGGGCTTAATGCCTCCGGAACCAATCGCCACCAAGGCCAGTCCAGCGAAGAGCCAGCCGCGTGGCTGCATGGTCGCCAGGAGCAGCGACTCCGGCAGATCGATCGCGGCTAAGCACAGATGGCCCACGCAGTAGACGATCGAGAGCAGCAGAATCGTCGCATACTTGCCGAGAAAGGCATCGGCGACAATGCCACCTAGAATCGGAAAGAAATAGGCACTGGCCACGAAAAGATGCATCCACTCCCGCGACTGTGCCTCGCTCATTCCGTCGCTTTGGCCTGTCGAGGAGAGGAGGTATTGAGTCATAAAGACAACGAGGATTGTCTTCATGCCGTAAAAGCTAAACCGCTCGGCGGCTTCGTTTCCTACGATGTAGGGAATGCCGGCGGGCATCGTGCTCGCGGCCAAGGGATGCGTGCGGTAGGGGGTATTGCCTGAGGGCATGGTCTAGGGGGGCTTTCAATGTGGGTGCGGCAGACCAGCATGGACGATGGTGCAAAGAATCGCAATCTGGACAATACTCCGTAATGGAATTGACACCCGACTTAAAACCCCTTGCCGATGCGCCCGCTGGCCCCGGCGGGCTAGCGGGTGCACGCCCCGGCGGGCTAGCGGTTCCACGCCCCGGCGGGCTAGCGGTTCCACGCCCCGGCGGGCTGCTGGTCGTCACGATCGACAGGCTGCCAGCATGGATGCTCTCGGCATGGGGAGCGACATGGGTCTCGATGCCGTCGCTCGACAGTCTGGCCGGCCGGGGTCTGGTTTTCGACAGAGTGATTCTGCCGGTATCAGAGCCGATAGAGACGCTGCAAAGCTTGCTCTACGACCGGGCCGGTGCCTCGCTCTTTGCACATGCTCGGGCACTGGACTGGCCGGCGACCATTGTGACCGATGATCTTTCGACGATTGAAATTTTAGCGGGCCGCGACGGCAGCATGGCTTTCGTCGAGGTTCAGCATGTCGAGGCCGTGGCCAAGGCGAATGTCGAGCGAGATGAGAAACGCACCAATCTCAGCCGGCTCTTTCAGGCGGCGGGCCATCTGATTGAGTCGGGTGAGCAGCGGATGGTGTGGTGCCACGCCGGGAGTCTGGGGCTGTCGTGGGATGCTCCGAACAGCTTTCGGGAGGCCTACATCGATCCCGAGGACCCCGCGCCACAGGCTGGTGCGATCGTGCCAAATTTTCCAGTCGACGTCACGACCGATCCCGATCTGGTTGTGGGCAGCCGTCAGATTTTTGCCGGACAGTTGACGCTGCTTGACCGTCAACTCGGCCACTTGCTTTTGGCAGTCGCTGAGGCCGAAAAAAAAACTGGAACGTGGAGTGTGTTGGTGGTTGGCCTGCGCGGTCTGCCGCTGGGATTGCACGGCTGGGTTGGCTGTCACGATGACTTTCCACCTTACAGTGAAGCGATCCATCTGCCGGCGATCCTCGTCGACGCAGGTCGTCGCATGTCTTGTCAGCGATACGGGGGACTTGTCATACCGGCTGATCTGGGCGCGACAGTGGCGGCGCTTTTGGGCGGCAGTGTTTCACCATTCTCTGATCAGGCTGAGCCGTGGCAGGGCAGGAGTTTGGTGGGGCTGCTTGAGTCGTGGTCGAGCGTGCCCCGGGACCGAGTGATTGTGACCGGGCAGGGGGGGGCGGCAGTGGTCACTCCCGACTGGCACTTTGTGTCATCGCGAACATCTGCGGGCGTCGAAACAGCGAGCGGTCTGTTTGTCAAGCCGGACGATTTTTTTGAACTCTGCGATGTCGCCAATCGCTGCCCGGCGATGCAAACTATTTTTGCCGAGGCGCTTTTATCGATCCGCCCCGACGCCCCACAAGCAGCGTGGTTTGCGCCTCTTTCAGAGTAGGGCTCCGCACGGGTCAGGCCGGCATCTGGCCGTCTGGCTTTCTGGCCGATTCCCCCTGCGGCCGGCAGGGCGTGGATTGCCGGCCCTACCCGGCAATGACGGGGCGACTGACGCGGTTTTAAGGCGAAGGGGTTTTGCCCAAAAGCGGCGGATTCAAGCCAAAAACATCGTTTGCTACCGATCCATGGGATCGCTATCCTCCCCCCGCGTCGCCAACGGAATCGAGGCTAGGAATCTGTTAGGAACATGCAGAGCCGATGAACGACCTCTTGCTCTTTCAGCGAATGGTTTGCCGGATGGCAGCGGCGGCTAGCTTCGTGCTCGCCTGCTCGGCGGTCCTTCAGGCGGCGCCCGCAGAGCCTCCTGTCACGATTCAACTGACGTGGGGCGGTGGCAAGTCACAGGCGTGGTCGGGTTGGATTCGGGTCATTCAGCAGAAAACAGCCGCCGGTGAACCCCGGCCCGTTGCGACCGACAGTGCAGAGGTGGTGCGTCTTGCCGACGTGGCCGATGTGGTCGATCTGCGCTGGCAACCGCTCTGTGTCGAGCCAGATGCTTTGGCCACGATGCACGCCGAGGGCCAGACGCTCTGGGTTCACCAGTCTCATCCGGCTACCAGCAGTGGCGTCGAGTTGGCTGTTGAGAATTGGCGCGATGCCCGCCTGGAATTGCAGTTGATCCCCAATGGCCGCAGAGATGCTGCCACATCGCTCGAAGTGTCGGTGGCTGAACTGCTCTCCGCGCAAAAGCAGCAGATGCTGGATGCCGAGGGAAATCGCCTCACCGTGCGGCGTGCCGATGGCGACCTCCTGCGGGTTGTTTTTGAGTCAGAAACTCCAGGACAGAGTGATTCGGCCAGCGTCGCACCAACTCTGAAAAAGCCGGGCGATCTCGTACGGTTTTGGGTCTATCCACTTTTACCTGCCCGAGCGACTCACTTGGGGGCGATTGAATTGCGGCTGCGATTGAAGGCCTCGGCCAAAGCCGAATATATTCACTCAGAGGCGATCCTGTTGAAAGCGGCATCGCTTGCCGAGGGCAACGGCTTGCCAGCGGTCGATCGGCGGCCGGTGGCGTTTGAGCCGGTGGCGATTGAAGTGCCGCTGCCCTCGCGAGAAGGTGCCTACGACATCGAGCTGGAGGTTGTGGAGCGAGGTGGCCTGCGGTGGACCCGATCGCTCATTGCTCGAACCCTGCAGGTGGTGGCGGTCGGAGATCTGCCTCCGATCTCATTGCCACAGGGGCGGTCTGAGGGCGGCGGCTGGAAAGTAATCTACGAACTCGATCCGGGCAGCCCGCGGTTGCACGAACGGCTACGTCGAATGCCGGGCGTGGGCCTGCCTTCGGTGCCCAATCTGTCTATGCCGCTGCCGAGTATGAGTCTGCCAGCGATTCCCCTGCCGAATCTGCCACAAGTGGCTCTGCCTCGAATGCCTGCCGTCGGCCTGCCGGCAATGTCGCTGCCGACCGTGGCGTCAATGGTGCCCAGGTTCAGCGGGTTGCTCGCGAGCGGCCACTCGAGAGTTGAAGCCCATCCGCTTGGTCCTATGCTGCGATTGCCTCCGGCCCGCTCCGGCAGTGAGCCCTCGTGGGAGGGAATCGTCATTGCTGCGGTGCAGGTTGGCCTGCCGCACCGCGTTGAAATCGATTACCCGAACACTCAAAGCGCAGTCTTTGGCATCAGTGTTTTAGAAATCGATGCTGCCGGAACCGTCGTCGAATCGCGGCACAGCGGCGGCTTTCGCGTATGTCAGCCTGTGATTGAGGGGCTGGAGCCTCCTGGTCTGGCACGGCACAGCTTTGTCTTTTGGCCGAGTACAAAAAATCCGTTGCTCCTCATTTCTAATCCTTCGAGTCAGGGCGGTGCGATGTTCGGGCCGATTCGAATTTTAGCGGGGCCGCTGCGAATGCCGGCCCTCGAAGCGTCTGGAATGCGAGTCGCGACTGCCTCTGCGGCGAGTTCCAAGCGGCGCGTGCATGCCTATCTTCAGAGCGACGATTTTTCTGAGTTTGCCGCCGCCGATCGTTGCGATCCTGCCAGCGGAAAATCAGTCGTCGATTGGCAGGCCACTCTGGCCGGTATCGCACGCTCCGCAGAATGGCTGGCTTCCCAGGGGATCGGAGGCGCGATGGTGGGGGTCTATGATGAGGGCCGCGCCCTGTGGCCATCAAAGCTCGGAATCGACGCACGCGGCCAAAAGAATCCGGCGGTGTTTGAGAATAGTCTGGATCCCCTACCAAAAGATGTGCTGGCGGTACTTTGTCGGATCTACGCCCGGGAAAATCTCCGCGTGGTTCCCGCTCTCTCCTTCAATGCTCCGCTGCCAGAACTGGAAAAGATCCTGGGTAGTTCATCGGCCGATGCGACTGGAATTGCCTGTCTGGGTCGCGACGGAAAGCCTCGCCGGATCACAGGCAAAGCCTCAATGCTTCACTACAACATTCTGGATCCCCGCGTCCAGCAAGCGGCCCTTCGGGTTGTCGGCGAAGTGGCTGAACGGTTGGCGCGATCGCCGGCCGTGGATGGCCTGGCTGTCGTTGTGCCGCACGATGGTTGGACGCATTTGCCCGGCGTGGCGTGGGGTCTGGACGATCTGACATTCAATCGATTTATGGAGAGCGTTCAATCGCCAGGCCCGTCGGGCGGTCTTTTAGAAAGCCCGCCACTACCCAGCGGCGAGGATCGCTTTGCCGCTCGGGCATCGCTGGTAGAGGGGGCGCTGCGGGAGCCATGGCTCAACTGGCGGATCGCTCAGGTGGCTGCCTTTCATGCTCGCCTGGCCGATACTCTGGCCGCTTGCGACCGCCGACTCTGCCTGTTTGTTGTGCCGACAACTTTATTTTCGCAAGGCGATCTGGCCGCTCGATTTCGGCCGACGCTTTCGCCGGAGCATTCCGATGGTGATCCGCTGCGTGAAGTCGGCATCGACCCCGGAGCGATTACGGCCCATCGGGGCATTGTCTATGTGTCGCCGCATGTGCACAGCGCAGCCGACACTCTGCTCGAACAAAGCTCGATCCAGCATGCCAACTGTAGCCTCTCGATTGTGCGGAGCACCGCTCGTGCCGCCCGCCGTGGAGTGGTGTGTGTGGAGCAGCCAATCAGCCTTGATATCAAGGAAATCTTGCCGCACGGTCCATTTGGATCGGCGACTGCCAATGGGCCGATTGCGATTCATGCCGTGGCGACTGGAGCTGCCAGAAATCGCTCCCTTGCCGAATCATTCGTGGCGTCGGATGTGGAGGTGGTGTTTGATGCTAGCTTGTGCTTTGCCCAGAACGAGAGCGTGAATGTCGCCGTCAGGCGGGCGCTTGAGTCGCTGCCGCCGCAGGCCATGGCTGTCATCGAGAGCCTGCCCGCACCGCTTGTGGTGCGCGTCGGAGCCGGGGAATCGGGAACATGGGTGACGGTTGTGAATGCCGGGGGCGTGCCCTGTCGCGCCGTTTTGGCCCTGGATGGGAGACCGTCCACCACGGTCGATGCGGATGGTGCGCAGACGCCGCTGGATTCCGTTGGTGGCGTGAATGTTACTCTTGAGGCATGGGGCGTGAGGTCGCTGGTGGTCGATGGCGAAAGGAATGTGCGAGGAGCACAGGTTCGTTTTGCTGAAGCGATGAAGCCCTCGATCGAGCAAAAGCTCAAGCGAGTGCGTGAGCGACGGGCGGTCTTGGAAATGCCCCTACCGCTCAAAGTGCTTGATAATCCTTCTTTTGATTTGCCAGAACTGGCTGGCTTAGTCAGCGGCTGGGAGTTGGTGGAGTCCAAACGCGGCACTCTGGCACTTTCGACAGAGGCCGGCGAAGGGGGCCGCCAAGGGGTTGTCTTCTCGTCGATCAATGGCCTCTCGACGGTGCGGAGCAACCCGTTTGAGCCTCCGGTCACAGGCCGTATCAGTCTGGCCGTTCGGCTGCGGGTGCCCGGCGGAGGGCCGCAGCCGCCGCTGCGGATCGCCCTTGAGGGCGTGGAGAATGACAGGGAATATTATCGATTCGCCGCTGTCGGTGGGTTGGCTGGCGGCAAACCGTTGGATGATAAGTGGTCGCAGATTGTGCTGCAGGTGGACGATTTGCCTACTCAGAACCTGGAATCACTCCGGGTGCGGTTTGATTTGCTGGGGCCGGGAAGAGTGCAGATTGACGATGTGCGACTCTTCGATCTGGCCTTTGACGAGTCGCAGCGAGTGACTCTCTCAAAGACGATAACGCTCTTTGAAAGCCATCTGGCGGCCGACGACTTGGGCGCATGCGTGCTCGATTTAGATTCCCACTGGCTGCGTTTCTTAGAACAGTATATTTCAGATCAGGCCGTCGAACTGACTGCACAGGCCGCTCGTTCGGAGCCAGCAGGTGCTGCTGTCACGGCTCAGCCGGCAGAGCGGTCAGGCAGCTTGATCGATCGGATGCGGCGCTGGTGGCAGTAGCCACTCTCACCCGGGCGGCCATTGCATGCTGCGGCCGCCGAGCAGATGGATGTGCAGATGGTCGACGCTTTGGCCGCCGTCGCGGCCGCAGTTTACAACGAGTCGATAGCCAGTTTCCAGCCCCATCTGCGTGGCCAACCTTGTGGCTACAACCAGCATGTGCCCAAGGAGGTCAGCGTCGCTTTCGCTGACCTCCATGAGCGAGGCAATGCTGCGTTTTGGAATCAAGAGCAGGTGGACTGGAGCTTGGGGCGAGGCATCGTGAAACGCCATGCAGCGATCGTCCTGGTATTCGATCCTGGCAGGAATTGTGCCCGCGATAATCTTTGAAAAAATGGTCTCTGTCATCGCCTACTCGGCTCGGGGAGTGGATGCTGTTTTGCGCACTCTGCGATGGGGCGTGCGGGGCAGCGACCATTCTTTTGTCAGCGTTTCAAAGACCTCAAGCGACTCGTAGCGGACGACATTCTTGCCCTCCGGCATGGGGCCAATCAACGCTCGAAAAACCGGCGCACCGCGCAGCCCCAGATCGGTGCTGCAGTCGTCTGTGCCAACTTGCAGATGCGTCCGCAGAATGCCGTCGGCCGAATCAAAGTCGTGAATGACTAGTTCGCCATCGGACCCGCGGGTGACCAATCGCCATGTGTCTTTTTCCATCGTCGATTTTCTCCTGGCACGAAGTGGAACAGCCGGCCCAGGCATTCCCAACTTCGTTGCTGTCTGGAAATGGAATCGGCACAAAGCGTTCAACGATCGACTGCCAATCTCGCTTGGCTATCGTTGCCGGCATGAACGCTCCTGCGCGTTAGGGCCGGTCTTTTCGGTACGAGCCGTCCAGGTGGACTTTTGGGGCGCTGCCGGCGGCCCTCTGCAGCAGTCTCCCCTTGAAGTCCGTACCCAGAGCGTCGGCCTGCTCGACGCAAAACGCGGCAGGGTCGTACCGCAGAGTGAAGCGAAGGCTACCGGCATACTCAGTGGCCCCGACAGCCAAGCCAGTGCCCTGGCGAAGTGGGGCCAGAATTTCGACAAAGAGCAGCGAGTTTTGGCCGATTTGAAGCCGTCCATCCTGGCAGTCGCCCTTTGTCGCGAGCACGCGGCCCAGATTTGTAAACAGCGCCGTTGCGGCAGTCGTTTGATTGCCCAGGAGTTTGCGGATTCCACCTGGGAGTCGTCTGGCTGCCCAGAGCGTGAAGATGAATGTCATCCCCAGACCCAGCCGTTTGATTAATTTCATTTGCGTGTGGATCGACGCCACGAGCGCGACGGGATCGGCGATCTGGGCAGCGGTGCGGTCCAGAAAAATCATGCTGACAATGTTGGCGGCCGGCGTCTTGCTGTCGGCTTCCTGGCGGAGATTCATCGGAATCGAAAGGCGAATAACGCTTCTCGTATCCCTGTTGGCTGCAGCCGGTAGCGACGCATGGAGCGACTGAAAAAGCTCCCCTGCTGCAAGTTCGTTCAAGGAAACGCCCGCCTGCCGAGCGGCGCGGCGCAAGGCTGCTGTTGTATTGGCGTCGAGCACGATCAGGCGGGCGACTGGCCGCCGGGTGATCGACGACGGGCTGTGGGCTCCAGATGGATTGTGGGTCGTGAGTCGCACGGGTCGATTGGTAAGAAATTGCCAGACGCCCTCCAATCCACGGGCCTGCTGCGGCAGCGACGCTAGCAGGCGCAAGGCAGTCAATTGATAGCGACCGCGGTGACTCAGTTGCTCTGGAACAAGTGGCTTTAAGTGGGTTGGTCGAACCGTGCTGCCGGCTGCGAGGATTTCCAGAAGATCCTCCAGAAAGTCGATCGCCCCCACGCCATCGCAAGCGGCGTGATGAAACTGAGCGATCAGATCGAAGTGAGACGGCAATCGATTCGCGTCAGGGATGACGGCCATCAGTTGAACCAGTGGGCCAGAGTCCGAGTCGAGTGCCGCGCACTCGGGATAGCCGTCTGGATCGTCTGTCCCATTGAGCCGTACGAGTCTTACCACGGGATGGGACGTCGACCGGGGGTCTGTCGAAATGAGATCGGTTTGGGTTGGGCCGCTAGCAGCGGGCACAGAAAAGACAAAACGAGGGCAGGCAGTCGGCCGACATTGGCTCCCACGGTCAATCCGCGAACTGAGAATCGGATGTCTGTCGAGGGCCCGGCCGGCGGCCACCCGCAGGGCCTCCAGATCGAGCGGACCATCAAACCGCAGTCGAATCAGAAATTCCATCGGATGGTCGGCTGTCCCATCCAGCAGCATGTACTCTTCAAATGCTGTCAGCGGGAGCGAACGGAACATTGAGACAGGCTCCTTGATTGGAGTCAATGATCATTTGATTGGAGTCAATGACGATCTGAGGCGAGCAAGCCCCTGAAGTGGCTTCAAGAGCCGTGGCAGGAATCTTTACCGACACGCGTCCGAAGTCATTGGCGATGGCAAATCTTGCCATCTTGAGCAGCGTCGGCATGTCGAGCGTTGGGCAGGGAAGGTGGCTGGCAAACGCCAGCACATTCGTCTGGTCGAATACGGGATCGTTGCGGAAATAACTTGTGTAAACATCGAGTTGGGTCAGCATAGTATCAGCAAACCACTGCTCGTTGCAGAGGTCGGGATCATCGGGCGAGGCATCCTTCGAGTAGCGTTCCACAGCCTCCTGAACAAACCGCCCCACCAAGTCCATCGAGCAGGGGGCGGGGTGCGTCACATGAAATGTTTTTCCATGAGCGGATGGCGTTTGAATCAAGTGGGAGATCACGCTGGAAACCCAGTCGACGGGCACAAAGTTTTTGTGAGCCTTGGGATCGACTCCTATGAGAGCCAACAGCGCCGGACCGCTGGTCGATCCCTTGACGACACGGGTGAGCAGCGTGTGGCCGAGTCGCAGTGCCGCAAACAGACCGTGGTAGGTCGATGTGTAGCCGGTTTGAGAATCGCCGGCGATGATCGAAGGGCGGTAGATTGTGGCGGTGTCGAGATGCTGGGCGCTGCGCACAAGCTGTTCCGAGGCAACTTTACTCTTTTCGTAGTCGTTGCCAAACTCTTGGCCTACATCGACATCGCTTTCCAGAACGCGGCCGTTGCGGAGGCCGCAGACATAGGCAGTCGATACATGATGCAGCTGCCGCAGGCCGGTTTCCTTGGCTAATGCAAGCACGTTGGTAGTGCCACTGACATTGGTGAGCCATGGTTCGGCGGCCGGGTCTGAGCCTCGAAAACTCAGACTGGCGGCGTTGTTGAGCAGGGCATCGCAGTTGCTGGCGATCCAGGAGCGGGCATCGTTGTCGAGACCGCAGAGGGGCTGGCTGAGATCGCCTTCGAGAACGACGGGTCGGGGTAGTTTGTAGCCCAGTGTCTCATCCCAATGCTGCAGTATCAGTTCGACGCGACTGGCGGGAGTCTTTTTGCGATCGCGTCTGACAATTAAAGCCAAGCGGCGACCGCTCATGAGCAGGTCGCGGACGAGATACGAACCGAGCAGGCCGGTGGCTCCCGTCATAAGGATATGAGGACTTGCATTCTTGTCTGTTGTTGTGGACATCAATTGTTCCAGCGAGACTTATCTGAGAAGAACGGAATAGATTCCAAACGAACCATCTGTTCCTCATTGGGCAGCAGAAGTCAACCAACGACCACGATCGGGCCAAAGGTCAATCCCAGAAAGATCCAACAAAGATCTCTCCTTTGAATGTAGAACGCTGGTTGACGGGCTATCAATAGGTGGGGCAAAAAGCCGTAGGAATCGCCCTAGCGCAGCAGCCAACATCTGCTGGGAGCCCGTTGGGGCAAAAGAATGCCGCGACTGGGGGTTCGCTTGTCCAACTTGAGCTCGAGGGGTTTGGCCTCTACAGTATCGATTCTGAAGCAGCGGTTCGGAGGGTAAGCGAATTGGCCAGCAGTCTGATTCGAAATCAGATGTCCAGTAATGGATTGTGGGTTCGACTCCCATGCCCTCCGCTCTTTTTTGAGGCGATCTAAAAGCCAAGCCTCGTGATCGATCGCGCCCCCGATCGCTAGGATCGCTAGGGACGGTCGACGCTCAGCGGATCGGGGGAGTTAATGTCGGAAATGCGGAGGCTGGCGCGGCCTGCCAGGAGATCATCGACCAGTGAGCCAACGAGCTGCTCTCGCCAGCCTGATGCCAACAGCGGCGATTCATCGTCGTCCTCGCGGTACCCCAGCTTGAAAGCCAACAGATCTCGCATGTCTGACGCTGTGCCAACCAAGGCCGGTGCGATCTGCATCTGCCGGCACAGCCCGGCAATCGCCGTGGCCAAAAACTGCCCCAGCATCGCCAGTTGCGGCGGAGGGGCGCGGTGCCGCTCACCCCCCGGGCACTCGTTTTCCGGAATCTCCAGACCCCGCGCAATGGCTTCTGAGAGTCCATGCATGATGTGACGCAGATCAGATCGCTGCATGCCCCGAATCGCAGCGATCTGTTGCTCGTCGGCACTTTTCCGCTTGCAGAGTTCCACGAGCAGATCGTCTCGCAAGACTCGCTTCGGCGGCATGTCTCGTGACTCAGCAACCGAATCTCGCCAGTGCCAGAGTTCTCTCGCCACCGCCAGCTCACGCCGCGAAAGGCCATTTAATCCCGACACACGCCGCCAGCGTTTGCGCAGAAACGACTCCTCGACATCGTTCTGCCAGGTCGCCATTTCCGCTTCCATCCAGGCCGTGCGGCCAGATGTTTCCAACTTGCCCTGCAGATTTCGCCAGAGCTGTTCCAGATGCCGCACATCGTCAACGGCGTATTCCAGTTGCGCTGCCGAGAGCGGCCGCTGCCGCCAGTCGGTGCGGGTCTCTCCTTTATTCGTGGGCAGATTGAGGAAGCGACGAACGATCGAGGCATAGCCGGAGGGATAATCATGATCCACAAGACCAGCCGCCACCTGCACATCAAACAGCGACGCAGGCCGAGCTTGAATCGCATGCAGAATGAACCCCATTTCTTCCCGGCCTGCATGGACGACCGTCGTGCGACCGGGATCGGTGAGCAGTCGCCAGAAGGAGTCCAGTTCACGCACTTTGAGCGTGTCGATCACCGCCAGTATGCCGGGAGCTGCCACCTGTAAAAGACAGAGCTGACTGCGGTAGGTGTGCTCCGAGACAAACTCTGTGTCGAATGCCAGGTGCGGGTGTGCGGCAAGCCGTTCGACAAGCTGCTTGAGCTGCGAGTCTGTGGTAACGGTATCAAAGGGGTCGGAAGTTGATCTCGTGGGATTCAAGCGGGGGGTTCGCAGAGGTGACAAGGAAGAGTCGTTAAAAAAAGAGCCACGAGACGAGGGCAAACACCGGCAAGAGCACGCCACAACTGTAGAGCATGTAGCCAAAAAAACTCGGCATCCGCACCCCCGACCCCTCGGCGATCGCTTTGACCATGAAGTTGGGGCCGTTGCCGATGTAGGTCATCGCCCCTAAGAATACAGCGCCCAAGCTGATGGCTCCGAGTCGACCCACATCGACGCCCGCCATTGTGGCTGCGTCGGTGGGCAGGGACTGCGCTGTTTTGAAAAAGACAAGATAGGTCGGCGCGTTGTCAAGCACGCCTGAGAGCGATCCTGTAGCCCAGAAAAAAGCGCGGGGCGAATTGATTCCCAGGCTCGCACCGTGCTCATGCAACAAGGCGAGCGCAGGCTGCATGCAGACAAAGATTCCCAGAAAGAGTGCGGCCACTTCCAGAATCGCGCCGTATTGAAAGGCATTTTTTTCGCGAATCTGCCGGGAGCCGATCGACAGCGAAAGGCCGACAAGCCCCAGCAAAATGCCCTCTCGCAGAAAGATCCAGGGATGCCACGCGGTGCCGGGCAGAGCTTTGGCAGGATCGAGGAAAGCCACCGCTGCGATGACGCCAGCCATCAAGGGGAGATTTGGCCAGAGGCCGCTGATTTGCAGCCGGCTGATGGCTTGCTCGTCGCGGAGAATGTCGCGGACGGCCTCGCGGGGATGGGCAAAAAAAGTGTCCCAGCACCAGTAAATCAGCAGCAGCAAGCCGTTGGTCAAAAGCCACGGCTTCCAGAGCGAAAGAGTCCAGAGAAAGTCGACTCCTTCCAGATAGCCGAGAAAGAGCGGGGGGTCGCCGATTGGCAGCAGGCAGCCGCCGCAGTTGCAGACTAGGAAAATAAAAAACACCAGCGTGTGGGAGACCAGTCGGCGTTCGCGATTGGTTTCGAGCAAAGGTCGCACCAGCAGCATCGCAGCACCTGTCGTGCCAATAAAACTCGCCGAGAGCGCGCCGATTGCAAGAAAGGCCGTGTTGACCGTCGGTGTGGCAACCAGATCCCCTTCAATTCGCACGCCGCCAGTGATCACATAGAGCGCAAACAAGAGGACGATAAAAGGGATGTATTCAGAGAGCATGGCATTGGCCAGGATGGCACCTGCCACCCCCCACGACGGCCCAACTGTCGCCGGCGAGACAACCGAGTGGACCGGAAAATGGAGATCGACCGCGTGGGAATGCAGCAGTGTGTAATAGCCCAGCGTCGTTAGGGCCAAGCCCCCGGCCACAAGCAGTTTGCTCGAATTGTGTTCCCACCAGTGCGAGAGCGAGGATGTGAGCGGTAGAATGGCGATCGCCGCCAGGAGAACCACAAATGGCAGCACGGTCAGGAGCGGTGGTGAGAGAACTTGGGCCGCGTGCGGGGCAGCATGGGCCGCTTGTGCCTGCACGAGCAAATCGCGACCATGTTGAGGCCAGCCTCCAATCGCTGCCAGACCATACACAGTCAAGAGCGCGACGATCAGGAGCACCGTGCGTTTTGAGGCGAGGCTATACGAATTGGCACGGGACGCTCGCGAGTCGGTGGCCGATTGGTCAGTGTGCATAGAAAAAAGTTGAACGACGAGTGGATCGCGGGCAGATATTCCAGAATCGCCTGTTGCAAATGGTATGAAACTCAATTCAATCGTGAAAGCACAATGACACACGCAGGCGAGGAATCGGAGGAAGTTTGGCTGAAGAGCAATCTCCGCCCTGTGGCGGGCCTGGCTCTTGCGGCGATCGTGGTCGCCGTCGTCTGCTCACCAGTTGTGGTTGTCTGGGACGCAAGCGCGCTCGCGGGATGGCTTCTCGCCGGGCTTTTGGCGGGGGTCGCGAGTGTCGTTCTTACGCTGGCGGTAATCGCGTGGCAGCCCCGGCTTTCGTACCGGCAGGGAATGCTGCGGGTGCGGCTTTCACCGCTGGTTTTACAGGAGGTGCCGCTGGAGAGCGTGGAATGTTTTTTCCTGGGTTCGAGTGCTGTGGACTCTGGCCCACAGAGCGAGGCCACGCGGCGAGTCGGCACGCTGGTGATGCGAATTGCCGAACGGGCCATTGCATGGCAGGAGCGGCCGACATTTGCTCCGTGGGGCCAATGGAAAGAAGGCGCGGTTGTGTTTGATGGCAGGTGGTGCGAGCCTCTCTCGATAGGCGTTGCGAGAGGTTTGAGTGCGAAGCTCGTGGAAGCCAAGCGGGCAGCCGGCGGCGGGGGCGTGGAGAGCCCTGTCAACGCAGTCAAAAGCCAAGCTCATGACGGTGGTCAAGAGCCATGAAGTGGCGGGGCTTACTGGTGAGCGTGCGCGATGCGAGTGAGGCGGCCAGCGCACTGGCTGGTGGTGCAGCCATTATCGACATCAAAGAACCGCTGCGTGGATCGCTGGGTCGCGCCGATCCGGAAGTGATTGCCGCGATTGCCGGAATAGTCCAGGGTCAGGCTCCGTGGACACTCGCCTGCGGTGAGTTGCGAGAGGAGAGGCAGCCTGGCGGAGTCTCGATCTCTAGGCATCTGGCTGAGACGCTGGCAATTTTGCCGGCCCTCGCCATGCCGCCGGCGGCCGTCAAAATTGGACTGGCCGGCATGGCAGACCTTGACTGGCAGGAGGCCTTGAACGGCGTCTGGAACTCATTGCCCGTTGGGCTGTGCCGCGTGGCGGTGGCCTACGCCGACTGGCAATTTGCTTTGGCCCCACCTCCGCAGGCAATCATTCAAGCGGCCGCTCAAGCGGGGTGTTTTACACTGCTGATCGACACCTTCGACAAGTCGGCCGCCGGGATTTTGCAGGGCTGCGGGCCGGAGCAACTGGCCCAATGGATGAGAGCCGCGCGGGCGTTCGGCCTGCAGGTGGCAGTGGCCGGACGGATCACAATCGACGAGATTCCGCAGATTTGTGGTTTGCACGCCGATGTGGTCGCACTTCGTTCGGCAGTTTGTTCCAATGGGCGAACAGGCCGCGTGCAAAAAGATCTCGTACGACTTGCCGGCACGCTGTGCGGCATGGCGTAGAGTTGTCAGACTTCATTCGATGGATTAAGCCTTGGAGAGCAGATGGCAAAAAAACTTGAGATACGAGTCCCACATGAACTCAATCGGGAAGAGATCCGGCAACGATTAGAGGAGGCGCTCGTCAAGGCCCGCGAGGAATATACGGCGACCATCGGACCGATCGAGGCTGCTTGGGAACACGAGGACCGAATGCGGATTTTAGTGACTGTGATGGGCATGCGATTTGATGGCAACATCGAGATTTTTGCCGAGGAATTGGTTGTGCAACTCGAAGTACCAGGCATGGCCTTTCTTTTCGCCACAAAGATTCGGGATGGTATTCAGGCGCGGTTGGGAGGCTTGATTGGGTCACAGCAGGCGTAGGGTGAGAACGATTGGGAAGACAATGCTCAGGTGGGTCGGGCCTGTCAGTTGTTTCCCTGAATTCTGCCGATCATCCCCAGAGGATTTTGGCAATCTGAGCATGAAAAGAACCACACTTGAAAAAACGCGGGAATTGTTTCAGTGGCCAAAGCCACTTGGTCGTGCGGTGCTGCGCATAGGCGTCTGTTTGGTTTTGCCGGCTTGTCTTTCGCTCGGATTGCCGAATCAGCTCGGCAGTCTTCTGACAGCGATGACAGCCGAGGCGTTTGCGCAGCAGGATGTGGGCATCCCCCAAGACGATCCCTTTTCCGACGAACTCAATCCTTTTGGCAGCGGGACGCAGGCCCCCAAAGCAACGCCCTCATTGCCAAACTCAGCGCCTCGGAAGCCGGCTTTGCAACTGTCCGTTCCCTTTCCAGATCGAACCGTTCCAGGCGAGCCTGCTGAACGCAAAAAAACAATGCAGACCAAACCGCCAGCACATCAAAAACCACCAGCCGAGATGGCCGTTCCCGATCTGTTTGGAGACACACCCTCGCCGACAGGCCGGGCTAAGGCCGATCGCCGTTCACCAATGGGGGGACAAGCAGGGGGCCGAGAGATGGGAAGAGGCCCCTCCGACGACGGTGGTTCAGACGACGATCAATCGCCGGCCATAGGGCTGCTGCACGAAGCTGAAAAGCTGGACAAGCAAGGGCAGTTTGAGAAGTCTCGCGAGGTGTTGCGCAAAGTCGTCAAGCTCGATCCGAGTCTGACGGTGGGTTACTTGGCCCTGGGAGTTGTTTCCCGTCGACTGGGCGACTACGAAGGGGCAGTGGAGGCATTTTCGAAGGGGCTTGTTGTCGATCCCGACGAGTCGGAGCTCTACTTGCGGCGCGGGATTGCCTGGTTCCATCTGGGTCTTTACGGCATTGCCTTGGAAGACTTTGAAGATGCCGCAGGGATTGCCTACGACGATCCGCGTGCTGAACTCTGGCGGGGTCTGACGCTGATGGAATTGAAGCGACCACTCGAGGCGATCAACGCGTATGCTTCGGCCATTCGCCGGGATCGCACCTACATGCTGGCCTACTTAAATCGCGGACTCGGGTATCTGGCGTCCGACGAGCCTCGCAAGGCAGAATCCGATTTTGACCAAGCCATCCGGCACAATCCCCGTGACATTCGCGCGTGGTTTAATCGGGGCGCGGCCCAAGCCCAGCAGGGGCGTTTGGGGGATGCGATCGAGTCCTACACGGAGGCTCTGAAGATAGACCCCAAGCACGAGCCATCCCTGCGCAACCGCAATGCGGCCCAGCGGATGAAGGCAAATACTCCGTAGCGTGCTCGTTTTAGCCTTTCGGGCCGAGCCAGGCTGGCTGGCCCTCGGCTGCGCCGCTGATCGGCCCAATCTGCAAACAGTTACTTTTCTGGGTCGCTTGGCGGGGCAAAAACGCGCAGTTTTTTTGCCGAGAGTTCCCACTCAAGCGAGAGCGGCTTCAGGATCGCGTCGAGGAGGGCTTCGCGGGAGGCATCCTTGACTGTCATGCGGACAATTTCTCGCGGTGCAATGCCGCGAGCTTTAAGCGAATCGCGGTCGAGATCCAGCGGCACTTGCAGTTTTTGCGCAACCGCAGCGAGCAACTCCTCCAGCGGCGCCTCCACTCGCAGCGTAAAAGTTTCCCGCCCAGCCTGCGGCTCACCGACTCGCGGGGGTGGCGGGGGCATGGGCCGCAGGGGCTTGGGCTGCGGCGGAGCATTTGCCGAAAGTGGGGCCAGTCCCTTTTCGATGGCCACGGCGGTGCCCAAAACCGTCCCCGTTTTCTTGTCAAACGTCCATTCTATGCGGCTGGAAAAATCAGCCAGCACCAAATCCAATCGTCCTGCCAGAGTCATGCTGGGCAGTGAGATGCCCCGCATGTGGTCGTGGGGCAGCCGATCCAAACCCATCACCGTGACGCCCGCTTCACTTGCAGCAGCAGTCAGAAGTTCGCGAGGCTGCGCGCCGTCGGGCCATATCCAGACAGCTTTGTTCGCCAGCCGTTTTTTTGCCACCGGCGAGAGTCGGGCAATTTCTTTTTCGCGAGCAGCTTCGGCCCGCGAGTAAATCGTGGCATCGCCGGCGAGGCCCTCGGTGAGCTTGGAATCAGCCAGCGGCACGATTCGGATTGATTCCCGCAAGATCGTCGTCGCACCGCCGGCCTGCGCGGCCAGGCGTGCAAGCACACTATCGAGCGGTTCCTTTTGACACTCAAGCGTGATCGGTGTCTCAGGGTCGATGCGTCGATCCAGCAGAATGGGTTGGCCGGCGAGTTGGGCGAGTTGGGCAACGACGCTTGCCAGTGAAGATTTTGTCCAGATGGCGGTGATAGGCACTGTGACCAAGATCGCCGAGAAACATGGCGGCCCAGCGAGTGTGCCTGCGAGGGCCAAGAGACAGATGACCGCCGACAGATGGCCCGCCGGTGCGATAGGCTGTGAACCTTGGGGTCGAATCCTGAATCGCGACGATACACGCTCGAGGACACGCTGAAGGCATTGCATCGCATCACCGCTTCTGGTTTTGCGGGCCCCAATCGCTGGCTCGCGCAAGAGGTAGCATACAGGGGCGGTTGACTGACACACGAAAGAAAAGATTTATGACAGCAGCCAAGAAGACGGTTGTAATTCTGGGTGCGGGAATCAATGGGGCAGCCCTCGCCCGAGAACTGCTTTTGTCTGGCGTCTCGGTGGTGGTTGTAGATGCCGCCGACATTGCCGCCGGGGCAACAGCTTGGTCAACGCGACTGATTCATGGCGGGCTGCGGTATTTGGAATATGGGGAACTGGGGCTTGTACGCGAGAGCTTGGCGGAACGCGACAGACTGGTGCGACTGGCTCCTCACTTAGTGCAACCGCTCTTATTTTATCTGCCGGTCGAGCAGCGGTTGGGAGGTCTTCTGGCTGCTGCGGCCCGGCTGGCTGGCTGGGAATCGCTAGCCCGCCGGTGGCGTGGCAATCGGGGGCGGGGCAGTTGGACCGTGGCGATAGGCCTGACGCTCTACGATCTGTTGTCGGTTGGCTCGCGTTGGCCGTGGCACAAGATCGTCAAGGCTGGGGCAATCGGCCTGCCGCAAGTCGATGGTCGCAGATTTCCGCTGGCCGGCATCTATTCTGATGCGCAGTTACTTTTCCCCGAGCGATTCACCGTCGAACTGCTCGTCGACGCTCGGCAGATTGCCCGGGCCGCGGGCACCCAATTTTCCGTTTTCACCCATCATCGTGCCAGGCTACTCCCCTCAGGCACCCTCGAGCTCACTCCGCACGGCAGCAGCAACGCCTCTGGACCCGTGATCGAAGTGCTACCCGATGCCATTGTGAATGCCACCGGCGCGTGGGTCGATCGCACGCTCGACATTCTGTTTGACTGCGACTCGCGTTTCTTGACCGGCACTCACCTCACGGCAGGCACAAAGGGCAGCCATCTGATTGTGCAGGCCTGCGGTCTGCGGGAGGCGTTGGGCGATTACGGTATCTATGCGGAGGCGACCGACGGCAGGCCGATTTTTGTTTTGCCGTTTGGCCCGGAATTAGTGCTTGTGGGAACGACCGACATTCCGTTTTCAGGTGATCCAGCCGCCGCTCGCACCGATGAGGCAGAGATCGAATATCTGCTGACTTTAGTCAGGCGAATCTTTCCCCACGTCTCACTTTCTCGGCAGGATGTGCTTCAGCACTACTGCGGAGTGCGGCCGCTGCCTCGGGGCGGAGTGCGGCCGCTGCCTCGGGCAGATGATACCGTTAGCCCAACAACTGCGGCGAGCGGGCCCCGAGCCGCCGCCTCGCCGGCGGCTGTGACGAGGCGGCACATGCTTGTACGGCATGCGAGTGCGCCGCTGCCGGCTTGGTCGATTGTTGGCGGCAAGCTGACAACCTGTCGCAGTCTGGCAGAAAGTGCCGCAGCCGAAGTGCTGGCTGAGTTGGGTCTACCGGTGCAGGGCACTTCGCGAGAGCGACCGCTACCGGGAGCCGTCGCGGGTGCAAGTCGCAGCGATCTTGTCCAGCGTGCAACCGATGCGGCGAGGCAAGCAGGGCACCAGGAGGCCGCCGCTGCCGCGATGGCTTTGTCGGCCGTGGCCCTGTTTGGCTCGCGGTCCCCGGCGGCTTTTGTCGCGGGCGATGCCAGAGCGTTAGAAATGCTGGAGGGAGTGGGGCTGCCTGTTTCGGCGGTCGGTTTTTGTGTGCGGGAGGAATGGGCGACAAGCCTTGAAGACGTGATTGAGCGGCGGCTGATGCTCTCCTTCAACGAACGGCTTTCGGTGGCGACAATTGTTGGGGTGGCAGAGGAACTCGTCCGGGAAAAGCTCTTACCCCTAGAGCAGCTCGATTCAGCGGTCGCTGCTTACGTTAAAGCCTTGCGGGCGAAGTACGGCAAGAGAGTGCCACAGAAGGGCGGCCGGCAATGATTCCTGCCTTCGCTGGGGCAGCGCAGTAGACTGGCCTCTTGTGTCTAGAAAATATCGAGAGCCGAGGTCGGAAAGTTTTCCCCCCGCATGAATCAAGTTTTCCAGCATGAACCACGCGAATAAAACCTGCGTCCTAGCGCTCGATCAGGGTACGACATCGAGTCGGGCGATTCTGTTTGATCGGCAGGGCACACCGCTGGCAACGGCGCAGCAGGAGTTTCCGCAGCACACAGGCAGCTTTGACAAAGACAATTCAAGAGATCTGGGAATCGTTGAACACGATCCAGAAGATATCTGGCAGTCGCAGATTTCCTGCGCAAAGCGAGTGTTGGAAGAGTCGGCCACGCGGGCCGATCAGGTGGCGGCAATCGGCATCACCAACCAACGCGAAACGACGATCCTTTGGGAGCGAGCCACCGGCCGGGCAGTGGCTCCGGCGATCGTCTGGCAAAGTCGTGTCTCAGCGACCATCTGCGCCCGGCTCAGAGCCCGTGGTGTCGAGGATCTCGTGCGCCGTCGCACGGGCCTCTTGCTCGATCCTTACTTCTCTGCCACCAAGATCATGCACCTTCTGGAAACCATTCCCGGCCTGCGCTTGCGGTGTCTGGCCGGGGAGATTCTCTTTGGCACCGTCGACACATTTCTGATCTGGCGGTTGACCCAGGGCCGCGTGCACGCCACCGACACCACCAACGCCAGTCGCACCTTGCTGTTTGACATCGGACGCATGCAGTGGAGCGACGAACTCTGCGAGCTTTTTGAAATCCCACGTCAGATTCTGCCCGAGGTGCGGCCCTCAAGCAGCGATTATGGGGAGGTCGATTCCCGCTGGCTGGGCCTGCCAATTCCAATCACAGGCTGTGCTGGCGACCAGCAGGCCGCTGCATTTGCGCAGGGCTGTACACAGGCTGGCGAGGCAAAAAACACATACGGCACCGGAGCCTTCCTGCTTTTTTCAACAGGCCAAAAGCCTGTCACTAGCAGCAGCGGTTTATTGACAACGCTGGCCTGTACGCAAGCTGTCGCGACTCTCTCAAGAGCCACGCCAGACGCGGGGGCTGCCCAGAGGAGTTACTGCCTGGAGGGTTCGGTGTTTGTGGCGGGTGCAATCGTGGGCTGGTTGCGGGATGGCCTGGGAATCATTCAGCAGGCGAACGATGTCGAGGCCTTGGCCGAGAAGGTCGATACGAGTGCCGGGGTTGTTGTTGTGCCCGCGTTGACCGGCCTAGGCGCACCCCATTGGGATCCGGCTGCACGAGGGCTGATCATCGGCATTTCCCGCGGCACGACCAAGAGTCACATTGCTCGAGCGGCGCTTGAGGCAATTGCGTTTTGTGTGGCCGATGTCGTGGCCTGCATGGAGCGGGATGCGGGCACATCGCTGGCGCGATTGCGGGTCGATGGCGGTGCCAGTGTTAATAATCTTCTCCTACAAATGCAGGCTGATGTATTGGGCGTGCCTGTCGAGCGACCGGCTGTGCTGGAGACGACCGCTCTAGGAGCGGCGCTCTTGGCCGGTCTGGCCGTCGGCTTTTTTCGCAGCCCGGCGGCGGTCGAGGAGGCGCGGCGAGTGGAACGGGTTTTTGAACCGGCGATGAGTCAGGGCGACCGCAGCCGCAGCCTAGAAAAATGGCATGCAGCGGTGGAGCGGTGCAAGGGCTGGGCGGCCCCGTAGGCCATGTCGCTTGGGTGGGGAGGGATCCCTTGAGACACTGGAGATCAATTCGTCAGCGACATCGTCGAGTGCAACGTTGCGCCCTGTGTTCATTTGCCGCCTCCTTCTGCAGCCCTGAAGGGGCGAGATAACGGTTATGCCGCCCATCGCAGGCTATCGCTGCAGGCTGTTAGCGGTAGCGGGTTGTTCCGCGAGCAAGACCTGGGATGTAAATCGCTGAGGGTTTGCCGTGAATGCACTGCGACTTTCCGGTGACGAAAAGAGGTACATTCGCGATTGGTAGGTGACGCCAAACCGGCGTTGACCAGGCACGGATTTGCCCGATTCGACAGCCGCCACAGGATCGTCACCCGAGAGGGCTGGGGCGAAGCGATCGGGATCGGCTAAGAAAGCTTTTTGTTGGTCGGCGCCACAGAAAAGATAGGTGCGGCCGCGATGGCGCACGCCCCACTGCGCTCGGCCTTCGACCCATGTGCCTTTGTCAACGAGTGTCACGGGGCAATAGCCCTCGAGTCCAACGGGCATTGACCCCAGTGAGTCAGCATCCGCTCCCGCAGATCGGGCCGCTGTGCTGGGAAAGGGCGCGGGGGGGGATTGCGCAGAAGCAGACACAGCCTTTTTGCTGGCATCGGCTGAGGCTGTCGGCGAGCGACTGAAGAGGCTGAACGGTTTTTGCATCGCAGTTAAAAATGATTTGGCAGTCTCGGTGGCCGTCGGCTTTATCGGCGGATTCACGGTCGGCTGGGCGGTCGCAGGAGTTGCAAGCGTTGTTTTTTCAGGCGTGGCTGGCGGGACCGCCGCGACTGCTGCGGCGAGTTGTGCCTGGGGAGAGCCGTTGTTGAGCCACGCAGAGACATCTTCCGTCGCAGTTTTAGCAGCGGGTTCGATACTGGCTCCGACGGGCTCTGCTGTGAGCGGACTGGCCTGGGCCGTTGGACGGGCTCTTTCGGCGGCCACTGCTGCGGCTACCGCCGGCTTTTCGGCGGGCCATGCCGGAGGGTTATTTGGCAGCGACGCTTCGTTGGTGGCCGCCGGTGCCGCTGCTGGAGCTACCGGAGCGGCTGCAAAATCTGACTGCGTGCGGATTTGGATGGGGGCCGTAGCAATGCTTGAGACAATGGCAATTGCCGGGGTGCTTACCGTCTTACTGGCAGCGGCGTCTTGTGCTGCTCGTCCTGCGGCGGCCACGAATCCGGGCGATGAATCTGGGCAGTCAAACTTTGCCAGCACGCGATCATTTATGTCGATCACGCAGGCAGTCGGCAGGTATGAGATGCCCATCTTTCGAGCTGTTTCTGGGTCGGCATCGACATCCAGCCGAACCGGTTCGAAGCAGGCTGTCACGAGGGCCATTGCCTCATCGCTGGCAAGCGATGTTTGCTCCAGCTGGAGGCTTGCATCGCTCCACTTCGCCGTGAACACAATCAGCACCGGACGATGACTGATGCCAGAAGCGACTTTGGCCTGAGCCATGTTGGGGTGCCAAGGAATCCCTGCGAGGGCGGACGTTGCGCCCATTTGACTCACGGCCAGAAAGGCGATGGATGCCACCCAGGCCAGAAAAGGAGATGGCTGCAGAGCCAGCCGGCTAACCGCATGGCCAGCACGATTCGATCGGTTCGGTTCGATGTTTCGCATGACTTTTTTGAAGCGGCTAAGCGCTTCAGGCCTCATGGGGGAAGGAAATGGAGCAGTGGGTTCAAAACAGTCCTGACGGTTGTATCGGTCAGAGTGGCCGGAGGAATTGCGTCAAAAATCAGTGAAGCAAAACCGGGGAGTCTTCGAGAACCCCGCAGTTCACTTTCTCCCCCTGAAGGGCCACCGGCACAAGTTCAGGCGGCAAAAGGCACAACCCTTGACATTTTTGAAGTGAGAGCAGATACTTTTGGTCGCGTGGTGCTGAGGCACTAGTCGCAGTCGATTTGAGGCCTATTTCCAGCCTTTTTCAGTCAGTATGTCCAGTACGCCAGTAGGTTCGGGTCGGATTGCGGGTGGAATGCATGGGGTTGGATGATTTGGAGAAGTCACACGGTTGGATCAGGATCGATATCAGACGTTTCGATCAGAATAGATCAACGCTGATTCCTAGCGATGACACGATCGGGATGACAAAACGCCCTGCAAGTTTCATGCAGCCACAATCCGTCTTTTCGGATGCGTCTCGTTGAGTCGCGTCTGTTCCACGGAATCTGCAAACGCTTTAAATGCTTTTCCAAGAAGCTCTCAAGCGTTGAAGATGCCTTTCAGTTCGCTTTACCGGTTTTTGTTGCCGGAAGGTTCAACTGCCGGTCATGTGAACTGTGCCGCGAGTTGGCACGCCAGAAGAAGCACATCAGAAAATATCGTTCTCCTTGGGCGAACGAATTGATTCTTTCCTTTTAAGATACAGTGAATTTATGTCGAAGCGGAGGCGATCAAGGTCGCATGACAGGCAGGGTTTTGGGGGCCAAGGCGGCCCAGGCGGTGGCGGACAGGGGCCATCCGGACAGGGCGGCTACTCTGGTGGTGGTGGCGGTTACTCAGGCGGTGGCGGCGGCCGACGGGGTCGCGGCCGGTACCGTGGCGGCGGTGGCGGTGGCGGTGGAAATACGCAGGCCGGAGCCGGTGCTGTCGGCATGGACAGCGAGGGCATGCGGCCGCCAGACCTGGAACCCGAGTTGCAGGAAAACGGCGAACCGGTGCCCTTGGAACCGGGCGCTGGCGTGCTGGAAATGCACCCCAACGGATACGGTTTTCTGCGATCGATCGAGACAAACTATGTCCGCGAGCGAACCGATCCATTTGTGCCAGCCACCATGATCGAACGCTACAAGCTGCGTGAAGGGGTATTTATCAAGGGCCTCGTGCAACCTGGTCGCCGTCAGCAGGGGCCGCGCGTGCGCGAGATTCAAGATGTTGAGGGAATGCCCCCAGACCAGTATGCAAGCGTCAAGGCCTTCGACCAACTGACGCCGATCAATCCAGAAACCTGGCTACGTTTGGAAACGGGCCAACAGCCCCTGACAACTCGGGTCATGGATTTGCTCACGCCGCTGGGCAAAGGGCAACGGGCGCTTGTTGTCGCCCCGCCGCGCACCGGCAAGACGATCCTCTTGCAGCAGGTGTCGCAGGCCATTTCGGCCAACCATCCCGAGCTGAATCTGATCATGCTATTGATTGATGAGCGGCCGGAAGAAGTCACCGACATGCGTCGCAGCGTGAAGGGCGAGGTCTTTGCCAGCAGCCTCGACTGTGATGTTGAAAGCCATGTGCGGCTCTCGCAGTTTGTTATCGAACGCTGCAAACGCATGGCCGAGTCCGGTAAGGATGTCTTTCTTTTAATGGATTCGATCACCCGCATGGCCCGAGCCTTTAATAAGTGGGTCGGCAATACAGGCCGCACGATGAGCGGGGGCGTCGACATCAAGGCGCTCGACATTCCAAAGAAGCTCTTTGCGTCGGCGCGCGTTTTTGAGGAAGGGGGCTCGCTCACGATTGTGGCGACTGCTCTGATCGATACCGGCAGCCGGATGGATGAGCTTATTTTTCAGGAGTTCAAGGGAACTGGCAACATGGAACTGGTGCTCGACCGCAAGCTGGCCGATCGGCGGGTGTGGCCCTCGATCGACATTTCGCAGTCAGGCACGAGGCGCGAGGAAAAATTGCTCGACGCGGACATGCTTCACGCAGTCAACATGCTGAGGCGGACGCTTTCCAGCATGCACCATGTCGATGCGATGGAGCAACTCACCAAGCAGTTGGCAAAATTTAAAAGTAATCGCGAGTTTATCTCGCTGATTGCCAGCTCTCGAGCTAGCGATTAGGCGGCAGAGATTACCGGGCTGGCTGCTCAGTAGCAAGAGCGGCCGTCAGGCGTTTGAGCCAATAGGCATACTGCGGATCGCCGCAGCGAAAAGCAAAGACGGCATCCGGCAATCGTTTTTCGTTCGGCCCGTCGGAGTGCACCCGCACGACAACAGCCCCGTCATCTCGTTTCTCAATCGAAACAAGATGGTCCGGAATCGGTCCAGAGTCACTCTTGGAGGCGATAAACTTGGGAGGCATGAAGGCTCGGCCAGCGGTGTCAAAATATCGAATGGCGGTAGCGGGCGGGCAACGGACAGCATCTTGCTTCAGTATGCCCAGAGGGGTCAAAAGACACCAGTCGGAGTGTTTTTTGGCCAGAAAAAAGCCTTTCTGCTTGCCACCTGGACAGGAACGTGGGCTAGAAAAAACCGCTTTTTTAAACGGAGCGTGAAAATTAGCCGTATACTTTCCTCACATTTTCTGGACAGAGTCATCCACAGAGTTTTTGCCGGAGTTTACCCAGTATGACGCCCTATGCGTCGCTCGCCGACGATTTTTACATCAACATGAATCTGTCCACGGAAATGGAACTTCCCAGCCAGCGGGAAACTGTCCTGCACTACTTTGAATGCGTGCAGAAAAAGTATCCTTCGATGCGAAAGTTTTACTGCCGCGACAAGCGAGATTTTGTTCTCGAGGAAGACAAAGACCAGGGCCGTTACCGCTGGGCGGCCGTCGAATCCAAGCGGCTTTGTTCCGGTCATGTGAATCCATCGTCAGTAGAAGATGTGCTTGAGCAGCATCGACTCGTGCTCGATTTAGCGCCGGCCCTGCTTTCGATCAGTCCACTCGACTGCGAAGCGCTCGATTTGCTCTTTGGTTTTGATTTTGCTTTTCGCGGCAACCATAACTCTCTGTTGGCTGAGGCACTCGGCGTGGGGCCGTCGCTGGATCGCTTGGCAGAACTTCCGGGCAGCCGCGTGATCAATTATGAGCCCTCGCTGACGATCGCTCTCGACGAGGATTGTCGCGTGCAGGTGCGCGTGAGCACTGAAACCCGAACGAATGCATTTCAAGTGCGCACGGGCGAATTTGCTGAAGAGCAGTTGAGCGTGTATGTGACGGCTCGGCAGTATGGCAGTCTGGATCCGCAGACCACGTATGTCGCGGCCATGGATCGCCTCGCTCAACTGGCACAGGAAGTTGTCGACACTTGCGTTATCGAGCAGATTTTGCGTCCGCTGGCCCGCACGATTGCCTTGCGTTAGTTGATGCGCCACGGACCGGCGGCCTATAGCAGTGACGGTTCAAAGCTGCTGCTGCAGATCGGCCGATTTGAGCCGATAGCCGGTTGGAATCGAAGGTATCAATGGCCGCCGCGAGAATCGCCGCGAGACGGGTCACGCCGAGGCCCGGAATCGCGATGCGGTGGCCGGCCTCTGTCGTGGTCGTCTGATCGCGAGGAACGGCTGCGGTCATCGAGATTTCCTGCGATGACGATGCCGATTGCCTCGACCCAACTCGGTACATCAAGCACCGAATGAAGGCCGCTTTCGGCGATCACATCGTCTTCATCCATGGGCCGACGCTCGCGATCCGAGAGCGGCTCGCCCACCGCTTCCTCAAGGCCGAGGAACTCCAAGCCCTCGTCGTCTTCGTCGTAGCTGCCGGCCACTGGCGTAAAATCGTCATGACTGCTTCGGGAAAATCGAGACGACGATCGCGGTGCTCTGCTACTGCTACTACTACTGCTGCTGCTGCTGCTGCTGCGACGACTGCTGCGGTCACTGCTGCGGTCACTGCTGCTGCGGCTGTCTTGACTGCGACGACGCGACGACTGCTCCCTCGATGGCGGCTGCGAGGATCCGGCAACGCCGGCCACGCGGGCACGAGGCGGCCTCTCGTCGCCGTCTCGGCGGCCACGGCCGCGACGGCGTCGGCCTCTTAGTTCACCGGAGCGTGATTGCGTCTCTCGGGGACCGGTTGGTGTGCCACTTTGAGTTCGTTCAGATTGCCCATCCCGAGGCAGATCATTTTCCTGGCGGGTAGATTCAGGACGCGGGCCAGAGCCTGTTGGCATGGGCTGACTGCCGTCGCGATCGCCCGAGTCAAGCGAGTTGTCAAGACGCTCATCAGGCTCACGCGCATCCCCATAGGAACCCACATTTTCCTCTGCGGGCCGACCGTCCTGCGGCGCAGACTCCCGTGAGCCACCAGCACGCCCTCGGCCGCCTCGACGGCCCCGACGACGCCGGCGACGCGGGCGCCCCTCCTCATCTTGCTCACCACCATTGTCGCGGTCCCCAAAGTTCTCGCTTTTTTCAGCCGAGCCGCTCGATTCGCCGCTGATTTCGCTGCGGGATAGGGGCCGCGAGTCAGCAGGACTCGTGCCATCGGTATTGTCTGTCCGTCGCTGTTGGCCAACAAATCCTTGGGCTGTGTCCCGATTTTCAGATCGGTCGCGATCGTCGAGGACCAGGCCGCCATCTCCATCTCGAGTGTCACGGTCGCGAGCATCGCGGTCATTTTCGCTGCCACTGCCAGGGCCATTGCTAGCGCTGCTATCGGCCGTGCGGCGGTCCCTGCTTTGGTCATCACGGCGATCCCCATCGCCAGTTTCGCGGCGACGATTTCCGCCCCGTCCTCGGCCACCGCGCTGCCCACGCCGTCCGCGGTCTGCACCCTCGGAGTCGCTCGGCCTAGCATCACCACTCAGAGCCGAGCGAGGCTCCTGTTGAAGTTCCTGCGAAGCGGGCGAGCCCCCATCGCCTTCGCGGCGGGGTTCACTCTGACGGGAATCTACGCGACGCGGCTGGTCGTCGAATCGCCGTGGAGAACGGGCTGGCTCTGATCCGAAAGTATCTTGACGGGCATCGCTTCGAGCCGGTGGAGAGGCAAGCGATTCGGGATGGCGCTGCTCTGGAGAAATGGAGGGCTGGACAACTGTCGCTGGCAGTTGTGCCTGAGCGGCTGGCGGTGCGACTGCCGGTGGGCGAATAGATGCCTGCGGCGGTTGGGTGGGTTGCACTTCTGGGCGCACTTCAAGGCCTAGGTCACTGGCCACACTGCCCCAGTTAGACGGGCTTGGCGGAGGTGCCGCTCGCTTTGGCTGGGCCCGCGGCTTGGACGGTTGGCAAGGGGGGGTGGATGCCTGCGGGGGCGAGGGCTCCGGAGTGGAAGGGGTGCCGAGTGTTTCAGCCAACGAAGCCCACGGATCTTTTTCTGCCGACATTGTGTTTTCCCGTTTCAGTAAACAAAGCAAGGCGGGGTTGCTGCCCGCCTTAGGAGCCTACCAAAAACCAGCGTCAGCGTGGCAGCCACATCGCACAATTGGCCGGCAGGCGGGTTTTTCGCGGGTCCGATTTTCCTGGAATCGGCGAGGCAAGCGTCAAGGAGTCGGCGTTGAGAATGGGGCGATCGAGCGGATCATGCTGCCATTGTCGGCCACATCGAAGAGGGGTCGGTAGGGACTGGCCAAGCTGCGTCGCGAGCGGCCGGCTGGGTAGTAGACCAAGTTGAGAGACAGATTCCACGCCGACGATGTGTAGGTCACCGTAGCTTTGTCGATGGTCGTGGTCTGCGTGTCAGTGGGGATCACGTAGGTAAATGTGCCTTCCATTGCCAGGGATCGCGACATCGGCGCCCGAATGGCTGAACCGACGATGCCGTTAGAACCGCCGGTGGCACCGCCCCAGACTTTCCATTCATTGGCATCGCCAAAGTGAAGTCGGTAGAAGGCTGTGTAGAGGTCCACCGTGCTGGCCGAACCGGTCGTGGTCGAAGTGTTGGAGAAAATCCCGTTGGTGTCGGCGACATTGCCAGCGCCCCAGAAGCCCAGTTCGTGGTAGCCCCAAACATAGCTCAATTCGCCGCGCACCTGCGAGGCATCCACATTGTCATACCAATCGTCGCGGAGATAGTCGTAGACGGCTCCGCCCTGCAAGCCGCGGCCTTCGAAGGCGCGGGTAAAAAACCCGGTCGTCACAAAGACCTGATTGCGGGAGTTGGTTGAGAGCTTCGAGGTTTGGCCGGGTATCTCGAGCGTAGTGGTCTGGAAGTTGGACTGCACGCCGCGGACGCCGAGTTGCCAGCCGATGCCAAACGCATTCCAAAAGGGCATCGCCCAGTTAGCGTATTCATTGGTGCCGTAGTTGCCGTGCAGGCCGAGATTTGTTTCATTTTGAAACGAGGTGATACCGCCGCTCGCAGTGAAGTCGCGGTACCACTTCCAGCCGTAGTAAGGGCGACCAAAGCTTCTGAGGTAGGCACAGATTCGGCCCTCTGCCTGCCACATGGGAAAACAGCCGAGTTCGTCCTCACAGGCATAGGGATCGTCGTAAAACGATTCGACATGCAATTCAGCCGGATAGTTGCCCATCCACAGGCCGCCGTTTTGATTCGACATCGGATCCGACGGCATCATCATCTGACCATCGGAGCCGTCGCTCATCTGTCCTTGCATCTCCATCGGCATCGGATCGATCATCATCTCCATGCCCTGCGATGGGTTGGTGATTTCAATCGTCGGCTGCGGGGACGGACGATTTTGTGGCAACGGCAAAGTCTCACTGGCCGTTGGCGGATTGGCTCCGGGCAACCGACCGGGAGGAGTTGTGTCGTCGATGGCATCGGCCTGTGGATTGCGAGTCATCACCGACGGAATTCCGTCGACATTCATGGCCAGTCGCTCGCGGCGAGGGGGGGCCATGCGGGCCATATTTTGAGCGGGGCTGTTCAGAGCATTTGGAGAGTAACGGGGTGCGCTGCCGCCAGCACGGCGCTGATCTGGCGGGCTGGTGGGTGGGCGACGCGTTGTGCCTTCGGGCGTCATGATTGGACGGCCATGATTTCCCTGTGGGGCTCGCAGCAGACTCGTGCCCAGGATCGTCGGTGTGCCATCGGTGGCAGAGGTGGCAGGAAAACCTCCGGCGATGCGGTTGTTGCTGACCCAGTTGCTGAGGCCAGAGTTGAAGCTAGTGCGTAGCGGGGCAAAATTATTCAGGCCATTGGCTCCGGCAGGGGGCAAAGCAATCACTGGCACACCCGGCGGCAGCGTGACGGTGGCAACCGGTGCGCTCCAGGCAGGTGCACTCGGTGGGCTTATGGCATTGAAAGGGGCTGCGATCGCTGCGTCCCCAGGCACGGGCACCGCTTGAGTCAGCGGTGCAGCTATTGTGCTGGCAGCAGGGATCGATTCCTGTCTGGGTGACGTCAGAGCGTCGGGCCGTGGGGCTGTGGCAGAGCGATGGGGAGTCCAGCGCAAGTCGGCTGCCGGACTGGCCACGGGGCCTGAAGAAGGCGGGGCATCTGGCTGGAAGAGCGGTTGTTGCGCATGAGCAACGCGGTCTGCACCGAGGCCGAGCAAAATCAGTGCGAGTAGATGTTTTTTACGCGATCCAAATAGACAGCAAAGAGTCATAAACACGTCCTCCACAGATTCAAGGCCGTTGCGGCCATCGCACGGCACCCTTTATCCAATCGCTAGAGTTATCGGCATCGGAGCGACAAAAACTTCCGAAAAAATCGTTGCGATCGCGACACGCCACCCAGTTTGCCCAGCGCCACGACTCTCAGTCGCCCAGCGGCCCCCAAGGCATCGCTCAAACCACGTCCAAGGCCTGACGCAAATCGGCGATCAGATCGCTGGAGTCTTCGATGCCGCAGGCCAAGCGGATCATGTTGTCGGGAATGCGATAGGCCGCCCGCTCGGCCGGGGAATAATTCCAATAGCTCATCACCATCGGTTGCTCGATCAGCGACTCTACGCCGCCCAGACTAGGGCCAATCCGGGGGATTTGCACCGCATCGACGACATTTGCTGTCTGTCGCCAATCGGCCACGTTCTTGTGGGCCGACTGCAACTGTGAGTCAGCAGAAAAAGTCTCCCCGCCACTGGCTTTGAGAAAAAAGGTCACCAATCCGCCAAAGCCCCGCATCGTATGGGCTGCCACAGCATGGTAGGGATGGCTTTCCAGGCCCGGATAGAGCACGCGATCCACGCGCGGGTGCCCCTCTAGAAATCGAGCCACCGCCAGACCGTTGGCGTTGTGTCGCTCCATCCGCAGCGCGAGCGTTTTCAAACCGCGTTCCAGTAAGTAAGCGTTGTGGGGCGAATTGACGCCCCCCATGATGCCGCGGAGATGCCGCACGGGATCGAGTTTTTCCTGACTGCCAACGATGACACCCGCCAGCAGGTCGTTGTGACCGCCGAGATATTTCGTGGCGGAGTGGAGCACAAAGTCAACGCCCGAGGCTAGCGGTTGCAGGTTGTAGGGAGTGCACAGCGTGGCATCGATCAAGGAGAGCACGCCCCGGCGTTTTCCGATGTCTGCAAAACGCGCGATGTCGACAACGCTGAGATGCGGATTGGTCGGCGACTCACTGACGATAAACTTTGTCCGGGGCGTAATCGCCGCTTCCATGGCGGCATAATCACAGGTTGGCACCTCGCGGAAGCCGACGCCAAATCGCGTCAGGTGCTTGCGGCAAAACTCCCGACTGCGGTGGTAGCACTCATCAAAAAAGACAACCTCTTCACCGGCATTGACATGTGCCATCAAGAGGCCAACCAGCGCCGCCATTCCGGTCGAAAAAAGCACCGCCGCCTCGCCGCCGTCGAGCACTGCCAGCTTTTGTTCGACGACCCGCTCGCCGGGATTGCCGTAACGGCCATATTCCTCGCGAGGATGCTTCTCCTCTATAAAGTCGATGATCGACTGTGTGGAGGGAAATGTGTAGGTCGACGAGGCAAAGATAGGATCAGTGATCGAGAAGCCAGGTTTTTGCCGCGCCTCTCCGGCGTGCACGGCGGTTGTCGATGGGCCCTTCGAGGCCAGGGTCAAAGCAGCCAGAGCCTTACGAGGAGCAGTCATTTTTTGGTCGAGGGCGTCGGGCTCGGGACTTTTTGCTTGGTCTTTTGAGATTGGCGACGGCAAAGTTTTCACAGCGGGAGGAATTTGTGTGCCGGCCGGATCGGGAGAGTTGGGGGTGAGCATGCCGAGATCCGAAGAGAAAAAGCGACGCTTTTGAGTGTAGTCGAGGCGCTAGAACCCGACAAGGAATGCTTGGCGAATTGCCGGACGGGCAATGCCAGGCAAATTGCCGGCCTAGGTTGGACGGAAGTGAGAATAGGGCGTTAGACTTTCGGCGCGTGACGGTTGTAGGAATTGTCGCGGGAGCGGCGTGCCCTTCGTTTCCTCGGAACTGGTGTTCTACCGCCTAAGCTCGTTTGTGAAAATTCTATCATGCGCCGAAAAGCAAACAAAAAAAGGCCGCAATTTCAATCACATGAGGCGGCAGGCCCTCGCCCGCAACCCCGGGCATTTGCAGTGAGCCCACTGGCGTTTGGGCAGCGATCGCTCTGGCCCACACGACGGGTTGTGATTGCGATCTGCTCGTTGGCCACCGCCGCGGCTATGGTGCAGGCGGGCTGGCTGGAATATGTCGTTGGCTCGATTGTGGATCAGGCTGTCGGCAACATCATCACGCTGATTCTTGGATTCTCGGGCGCCGCGTCGCTGGTGCTTTGGTTTGTCAGAGAAAGCGGGCATGCGGCGCGTCTGAAAAGGACGGTCGCCGGCGGAATCCTGCTGGCAGTGGCACTGGGAATTGCGACCTTGCGAATTGAACGCGTCTCTGGCGATTTGGTGCCCGAATTCTTTTTTCGCTGGAATCCATCGCGGGATAGGCTGCTGGCAGGCGGGTCGACGGAGCCAGGCAAGTCGGGAATCTCAGACAAGGCGGGGCTTAGCGATCGAGCAAACGCCAGCACTCCCGCCTCGACGTGGACTGCGACACCGCAGGATTTCAATCAGTTTCTGGGGCCTGCTGGCGGCGCTGGAATCGATACGCTGACGCTCAATCCCGACTGGCAGACGCAACCCCCCACGCTCCTGTGGAAGCGGCCGATCGGCGCCGGCTGGAGTGCGTTTGCCACCTGCGGCGATCACGCCGTCACGCTTGAGCAGCGGGGCGACGACGAGATCGTGGCTTGCTATTCGCTGCAAAGCGGCGCACCAGAATGGAGCGTGGCAGTGCCGACGCGCCACGAAACGGTGCTGGGCGGCGTGGGCCCACGGTCGACGCCGACGATTCACGAGGGGATTGTCTACACCACCGGGGGCACCGGTTGGCTGCATGGAATTGTCGGTGCTACAGGGCAGGTGCTGTGGAAGAAAAACATTCTGGCTGAGTTAGGGATCGACGCGGCTGCGCACGCAGCGGCAGTGGCGTGGGGTCGCGCGGGTTCGCCACTTCTCAGCGGTGAACTGGTGATCGTGCCTGCTGGTGGCCCGAGGCCAGACGGTGCTGTGTCCTTGGTTGCCTTTGACAAAAACACAGGTCAGCGACGCTGGACGGCTGGCAGCGAGCAGATCAGCTATTGCACGCCGGCCCTGGTGACGTTGGCTGGCCGGCAGGTTGTGATGGTCGTCAACGAGGCCCATGTGGCCGCCTACGATCCCAAGACGGGCCGTGAGGAGTGGCAGTCTGAGTGGCCGGGCCATTCCAATTCAGATGCCAGTTGCTCGCAGGCGATTGTCGTGGGCGAGAGACAATTTTTTGTCTCAAAGGGGTACGGCGTCGGCGCGGCGCTGTTTGAACTCTCGGCGAGCAATGCAAATCCTGGCTGGGTGCGGGAGGTTTGGCACAACGCCGGGCAACTCAAGACAAAGTTTTCGAATGTCGCGGTCCGCGACGGGCATGTCTATGGACTCTCCGACGGCATTCTGGAATGCGTGCGGTTGGCCGATGGCAAGCGGCAGTGGAAGGCTGGCCGGTATGGGCAGGGTCAGGTGTTGCGAGTAGGCGCGTTGCTAGTGGTGCAAGCGGAATCGGGAGAGGTGTTGCTGGTCGACGCCTCCCCGGAGAAGCACGCCGTGCGGGCCCGTCTGATGGCGATCAAAGGCCAGACATGGAATAATCCCTGCCTGTCGGGCGACCGCTTACTGGTGCGCAATGCCGAAGAGGCCGCCTGCTACCGGCTGCCGCTGATCGACGCTTTGAATCGGGCAGGCATCGCAGGCATGGCAGATCAGCAGGCACTTCTGAAAGCGTCGCAATGAACGACTTAGTCGGACGCACGGTGTTGGTGACAGGCTCGACGCATGGCATTGGTCGAGCGGTTGCTATGGAACTGGCGCAAGCCGGGGCGCGGGTCGCCGTGCACGGCCGGTCGGCTCTGCGTGCCGATGAGATCGCCAGCGAGCTGGCGAGTCAAGGAAAATTGGCCGGCCGTTTTCTGGCCGATCTTTCTTCTCCCGCAGGAGTCGCCGAGTTGCTGGCAAATGTTAGCCGCGATCTGCCAGAGATTGACACGCTCGTGGCAGTGGCTGGTGCTGATGTGCTAACAGGCCAGGCGGCGAGTTGGAGCTTTGAACGCAAGCTGGATGAGTTGTGGCGGGTGGATGTCTTGTCGACGATGCTATTGGTGCGGGGGATCGGGGGTTGGATGCGAAATCGCGAGGGGGGTTCGATTGTGACAGTGGGCTGGGATCAGTCCGACACAGGCATGGAGGGGGATAGCGGCGAACTCTTTGCGGCGACAAAGGGGGCGGTGACGGCATTTACGCGGAGCGCGGCGAAGTCGCTGGCGCCTAAAGTGCGGGTCAATTGTGTCTCGCCGGGATGGATCCGCACGGCGTGGGGCGAGGGGGCCAGCGAGGTCTGGCAGAAACGAGCTCGTCGCGAAAGCATGCTCGGCCGTTGGGGCACGCCAGCAGATGTCGCCGCCGCCGTCCACTGGCTGGTTTCTCCGCAGGCAGCATTTCTGACGGGGCAGGTGGTCAAAGTCAACGGTGGGTTTCGCGGCGCGTAAGCCGAGGGGGCAGCGCATTGCGGCAGGCCACCCCGTCGCTTTCTTCCATGCAAGTCGTTCGTCTACCAGCAAGACCAATTCGTCGAGACCAACGCGGGCTTTGAGATTGAGGTCACGATCCAAACATCTCCCCTACCCGAGCCGGAATGTACCCACAGATTCTGCTGAGGAGGCTTAAAAAGTCGCGATGCGGCTGTCGTCGACGATTGCCTCGTCGACCTCAATCGGGTCGTTCATTTCTGGCAGCTCATCATGCCGAGGCACGCCGGCCAGGTCTAAAAAATTTGCCAGTAACCGAAAGCCGTGTCGCGTCAGAATCGATTCCGGGTGAAACTGCACGCCGTAGAGCTTGTCGGCTGCCTGCTCAATCGCCATGATCGTGCCGGTCTCATCGGTCGCTGTCACGGTCAGTCCAGCGGGCAGCGCTTTGGGATCGACGATCAGCGAGTGGTAGCGGCAGGCAATCATCGGGCTGGGAATAGTGGCAAAGAGACGGCTGCCATCATGAAGCACGCGGCTGGTGCGGCCGTGCACAGGCTCCTGGGCGCGAATGATCTGGGCCCCCAGGGCCGCTGCGATCACCTGATGGCCCAGGCAGACGCCGAGCACAGGCACTCGGCCGCGAAAGGCTTGCACGCAGGCCACCGAGCAACCCGCCTCCCGAGGCGTGCAGGGGCCGGGCGAAATCACCAGAGCCTGCGGGGCCAGCCGTTTGATTTCTGCGACATCCACTTTGTGGCTGGGGAGGACCACTGCGGGCACTCCGAGCAGACGAAAATAGCGGGCGAGGTTAAAGACAAAGCTGTCGCGGTTGTCGAGCACAACAATCATGGCATTCCTCCAGTCCCGGTGGCCGCTAATGGCGCAGGAGCAGTGGCGTCGTCAGCGTGGCAGCCCGTCACCCCAAACGAAGCGAGGACTCGCAGCATTCCCTCGGCCTTGTGCAGTGTTTCGGCATACTCGGCCGCAGGGTCGCTCTGCGCCGTGATCCCGCCACCGACAGAAAACTCGATCGAGTCGGCCGTCATCACAAATGTGCGAATCAGCAGATTGAAATCAGCGTTTGCGTCAAAGCCGATGTAGCCCAGAGAGCCACAGTAAGCACCGCGAGTACCGGCTTCCAACGCACTGATAATTTCGCACGCGCGGTGCTTGGGCGCACCAGTCACGCTGCCGCCCGGCAGGGCCGCAAGCAGTGCGTCCAAGGCTGTCAGGCCCCGTTGCAGTCGACCTGAAACGATCGAGACGAGGTGTTGCACATAGCGATACCGCTCCAATTGGCAAAGCGACTCCACTCGCACGCTGGATGCCGTGCAGACTCTGGAGAGATCGCTGCGCACAAGGTCAACGATCATGACATTCTCGGCGCGATCTTTTTGGCTGGCCCCCAAATCGTCACCGGCGTAGAGATCAGCCTCAGGGCTGGCAATGATCCGCCGCGTGCCCTTGATCGGGTGCATGCGGACGGTGCCGCGCACCACCTGCAAAAATCGCTCTGGCGACATGCTGGCAATCTGCACGCTGCCAGCGTCAAAAAAACCGGCAAAGGGCGCTGGATTCATCAGACGCGATCGCAGATAGAGTTTCAGCGGGTCAATTGCAGCCGCCAGAAAAAATCGCTGCGAGAGGTTGGCTTGAAAAATATCTCCGGCCCGCACCAGTTCGATTCCCGCTTGCACCATCTCTCGATACGACTGGGGCGAATGCGTGGAGCGGACGACAAAATTTTTGTCTAGCGGAGTGATGGCGTTTTCAGGCAGGCTGTCAGGCTCTGGGTGAGCCGTCGGGCTCGCCGCGGGATCTGGCCGATCGCGTCGGGATAGAAAACTCTCCAATCGCTCGCGGGCTCGCACCCGCCGCGCGGCTGGCCCCTGCTCAGGCAGGCCCTGCGAAATGATCCAGCCCAGGCCGAGTTCGTGATCAAATGCGCAGACGACATCGTAGATATGCAGCGAGATCAGCGGCACGGCAGGCTCGCGGGCAAAACTCGCCTGAGCGTCCAGCGGCACCAGACCGCACTCATACGAGACAAGCCCCGCCACGCCTCCTTGAAAGGGCGGCAGGCCCGGGATCGTTGGCGTCGAGAGTTCGGCCAGCATCTGCCGCAGCGAGTCGAAGGCCTGCGTCAGGGCTTGGCTGTGCGCGGCTAAGCCTGCTGGGCTTTGATCGTGAGACGGCGGCACAACTACCGAGTGAATCGGGTCGGCTGCCACGAATGAAAAACGGCTGAGTTTTAAGCCAGTCGCTGGTGTGGGCTGTTTGAGTTGTGAGGCATGGCCTTTTGTCGCCGCTGGTTTTACGGCGGGTTTTTGTTCGTCATTGGAACTGGGATCAGGATCGGCATCAGGATCGGCACTCTGATCCGCACTGTCCAGAAACAAAAGGTGCCGGGAGCCTTGCAAGTGTGCTAAGACAGCGGTGGCTGACAGACAAGGATCGATTTCGGCAACCATCGCACCCGATGCGGTGAACCACTGCCGCACAATCGAGGCCAAAGAAAACTCTGGTTCGGCAAGCGTTTCGCGGGAAGTCATGGTGATGGAGTTGCCTGTGCTGTTGCCTGTGAAGCGATTGCCTTGGCAACTGCTGCTAGGCGGTGCGAGGGCCCGTGGCCGATTTCGGGTTGGGTGAGATGGCCCCAATCGAGTGGCTGGTCTTGTCGGTAATCTTTGCCCAGCACAAGTGCTGTGACGGCCTTTGAGATTTCATAGCCCAGGTAAAATGCGTGGCTGGCACTGATCTCGTCGGGCCGAGCGGCTCGGAGAGCTTCAAAAAGATCAAAAGGGTCGCGCGATTGCAAATGCAGGCCCGCTCCCACCAGATGGATCGCACCGCGTTCTGCAAAGACTCTCAGATTGGGGTCGCGGATGGCTTGCGATAAAGCTTTGAGCGTGTCGTCGCCGTGGACCTGCGGCTTTCCCGATCGCAGCGTAATCAGCCGGGGTTCGACATGCTTGGGGAGCGTGCGGTGGGTGACGGCGTGGTGGGCTAGCGACCGGGCAAGACTGCATTCGCGCACGCTGCTTTGAGCCCAGTGGATGACTTGCGTGGTGAGCACCGAACGGATGCCCACTTCCTGACAAAAACCGATCAGCATCACATTGACGCCGGCTGAATCGACATCGGTGAGTTCGCTGAGATTCCCGATCCCCATCATCATCTCGGCGGCAGGAAACCGCTGTCGCACAGCGAGATAGCGTCCCAGACTTTCTGCAAAACCAAAGCCGATGGGTTCCAGCACTGGGTCAATCCGAAATCGAACCCCTTCCTGATCGAGCCGCTGGATGGTGTCGAAAAGCCCGGCCATCGTGGCGGGCACATCGGGCACAGCCACAACCTCGCAACCCCAATCGGCAGCAGCAGCCACATTTGTCGAATTGACCGAGAGCACGAGGCTCGCACCGGCCCGCACGGCCGCTGAGACCTCGCGGGGCTCAAAGCTGTCGATCGAAACCCGCAGCCCGGCGTCGAGAAGCATTTTCACGGCATCCCCCACGCCCCCCCAGATGCTGCCGGGATCACAGCCCAAGTCGATGCAGTCGGCCCCATCGGCCGCGAGGCTCTTGGCCTCATGCAGGATCGCCTCGCGTGAGAGTCGCGGGGCGTGGTTGATCTCCGCTAAAATCTCGATGTCGAAGGCACCGTAGTTGGAGAGATCACGGGACTGCTGTCCAAAGAACTCGTCTAGGCGACGCAGGTCTTCGGGTCCGCGCTGGACCGGCACTTCCGTCACCGCCGCGAGTGCTTCAAGGGGCCCGCTGGCGTTGCCTGGCAAAATGATCCTCGTCGTGCCGGCTGGCACTTCAAGCTTGCGGGCGATCCAGGGAGTTGTCATCAGGGCTGCGACAGTGATATTGAGCACGCCGACGGTGTAGTCGAAGCCGACGCGGGGCGCGAGGCTCTGCAAAACCTGCCGCAGGGAGTGTTCGGCGAGTTTGCCCGTGACGAAGTGGATATTTTCTTTGAGGACAGTCACGGGCTCATTGGTTCTGGTGAGTGATCAGCCGGCGGCGAGGCAGAAGGGGTATTCTAAACAAAAACGAAGCGATGCATCGGTGCCGATAACGAGGGTTTTGTGTCAGAGGGAGGGGGCTCGCTTGAGGGCCTCTGCAGCGAAGCAGCCATGAAAGGATAGACTGAGATCTCTGAACGGCTCTGTACGGGAGATTCACAAGCGATGATTCTCGAAGGACTTATCACAACCATGAACGCGGCCGGCCAGATGCATGTGGCTGCCATGGGGCCAGAGATTGATGAACGTGAAGTGCTCAGTGGCACGGTCAAACGGCTTGTCCTTAAGCCGTTTGACACAAGTCACACGGCGGCCAATCTGGCCAAGCATCCAGCCGGAGTGTTTCACCTTTGCGATGATGTGCTGCTGCTGGCAGAAATTGTAACCGGCATGCTGGCTCTGCCGCCGGCGTGTCGGCATGCCACCGCTGTGCAGGGCTGGGTCCTGGAAAACGCCTGCCGAAGTTATGAGTTTGCCATTGAACAGGCCGACACCTCTGGGCAGCGGGCGCGGCTGGTGGCTCGCGTTGTGGCCAGCCACGAGAGTCGGCCATTTGTCGGTTTTAGCCGCGCCAAGCACGCCGTTGTAGAGGGAGCAATCCTGATCACAAGGCTGCATCTTTTGGGTGCTGATGAGGTGCGTCGACGCCTGCAGGACTTGGCTGTGCTGGTCGAGAAAACAGGCGGCACTCAGGAGCACCAGGCGTTTGCGATTCTAAAAGCCCGAGTGGAAGCCCGAGTGGATCGGGCGACTGAACAGCACCAGGCACTCGAAGGGTATTGACGCTTGGATCAAGTCTGAAGTGACGAGGGACGCCGGTGGCAGGAGGGGTCTCTTGCCGCCGCGTAAAATCGTTTGTCTACTCAAAACTATGGCACTCGAAAAAACATCGCCTCAGAATAAGCTGACGACTGTCGAAGTCCGCACTCCCGCCAGGCTGCACTTGGGGATGCTCTCTTTTGGCGTGCCGTCGGTGCGGTCTTTTGGCGGCATCGGCGTGATGGTCGATCGCCCGGGCGTGCAGGTTCGCCTGCGACGATCAGACCATTTTCTGGCCAGAGGGCCGCTGGCCGAGCGCACCATCGAGTTTGCCAAGCGGGCGGCACGGGCTTGGAATCTGAGCGAAAAGGCAGCTTGCTCGATCGAAGTGCTGGCCACACCCCGCGCCCATGTTGGCCTAGGCAGTGGCACACAGATGGCCCTCGCCGTGGCGGCTGGCATGCGTCGACTGTTTGTTCCAGCCGATTGTGTATCCGCGGAGGAGAGTGACTCCGAAATACACCCCACCGACAATGAGTGGCTGTTTGACACCCGCGACGCTCTGGATTTGGCGAAAGCGGTTGGCCGCGGTCGGCGTTCGTGCGTCGGCGTCTATGGGTTTAGCCGGGGCGGCCTGATCATTGAGGCGGGCCGTTTTGTGACTGCGAGCCCCATCGATTCAGGCGCTGGCGACATGCACGACATGTCGCCGATGGTGGCCCGCGCCAAGCTGCCGTCGCTGTGGCGGTGCGTCGTGATCGTTCAACGCGACTCTATCGGCCTGCATGGTGAGGCGGAGAAGGCTGCGTTTGCGGCGATCCCGCCAATGCCAGTGGAGATTTCTGCGGAACTCGCCCGCTTAGCGCTGATGCAGTTATTGCCAGCGGCGGTGGAAGAAAACTTTGTTGAGTTTTGCGATGCGGTGTTTCGCTACGGAGAATTGGCGGGAAAACCTTTTGAGCAGGCGTCGGCCCGATTGCCGCATGCGGTATCGATGGCGCAGCTGATTGAACTACTCGGAGAACTCGGGATTCGCGGCTGTGCGCAGAGCAGTTGGGGACCGGCAGTGATGGCCTGTTGCGAATCGCTGGAAGCGGCCGGCGCATTGATCGAGAAATTTGCATCCCTGGGTCTGGCCCAGCAATACGAAATGATCATCGCCCGCTTCGACACACAAGGTGCGATGCTGCGAGTCATCGACTGACTACCGGCCTCGAAGTGCATGCGGGGCTGGACGAAAAAGATGATCCTTCCGCAGCCCCAAAGGGGCGAAACACGCCAGCCTAGGGCAACACGCTGCGGCCTCAGGGCGGGTGCATGTATGCTTCCTTCCTGGGAAGCCCGTACGTAGCGCGAGCGAGGGAGAGTTGGCGGGTCGTATTCTTGAAAGCCACCGCCACAAGCCGGGCCGCCGAACTTCGTCATATTTTAGCGATGGTTTTCTGTCTCATCCCTCGTCACTTGCGCTCCGGGCTTTTCTGGAGGGGTAAGTCCCGGGCAGGATATTAACGGGGGCTGTCGAGGATTCAACGGCAAAGCAGAACTGACCATCAGAAAAGCGAATGGCTTTCTCACCCCACAAGGCATCGAAGTCGCCCTGTTTCATGTGATGGAACCCCAGGGCCAGAACGTTGCCCTTAGGCCAGGGACTTTTGTACCTCTAGGCCGTAGGCCCGCAACACTTTTTGCAGTTTGTCGGCCAGAGGTGCTTCCAGGCTCACCAGCGGCAATCGCACTTCGCCCGTGTCGCGGCCCACCATTGCCAAGGCTCGTTTGATCGGGATCGGGTTGCTTGCCAGGCCCAGCAGATCGCGGCAGAGTGTGAAGAGACGGTTGTGGAACGAGCGGGCCGTCGCCAGATCGCCGGCCTCAAAGGCCTCGATGAGTTGCCGCATGTCGGCTGGCACAAGATTGCCGACCACGGAGATCACCCCGCGAGCCCCAATCGATAATAGCGGCAGCGTCATGCTGTCGTCTCCGGAGAGCACCGTGAGATCTGTCGAGGCCAGGATCTGGGAGGCTTGATCCATCGAGCCAGTGGCTTCCTTGACCATGCCGATGCCGGGCAGTTCGGCCAGACGGAGGATCGTCTCTGGCTCGATGTTGCGGCCGGTGCGAGTGGGAATGTTGTAAACGCAAATTGGAATGTCAACGCTCTCAGCCAAGGCTCTGAAGTGTTCGTAAATGCCCTGCTGTGTGGGGCGGTTGTAATACGGGCAGACCACCAGTGCCGCATCAGCGCCGCTGGTGGCTGCATAGTGAGTGAGTCGCAGAGCCTCTGCTGTGGCGTTGCTGCCTGTGCCAGGCATCACGAGCATGCGGCCCGCCGCCGCTTCGATGCTCTCAGCGATCACTCGCTGATGTTCGTCGTGCGTGAGCGTCGGCGATTCACCCGTTGTCCCCACCGGGCAGATGCACGTCACGCCCGCCTCGGCCTGAAAATCAATCTGCTCGCGGAGCCGGACGTAATCGACTTGGCCATCTCGAAACGGTGTGACAATGGCAACCGAAAGGCCAGCAAACTTCTCGGCACGCGTAGTCATCTGGAAAAATCCTTGCTGGAGTGGGAGAGTGGTGGGGCAAAGAACTTCATAAAGCGAGCACAAGACGGTGGAGAACGCCGACCTTTTCCAGCGCGAGGATATAATTTTTATCCTGACGCGGCAAAGAGCAGTTGTCTGCCGGGCAGGAAAGCCGCTTCTTTATCGGCACGATGAGGCTCCCAAGGCGTCCTCAAGTCTGACTTGAATAGTGGATCTCAATGAGCATGTTTTACAGCCCTCATGGCGTAGCCCATTCAGGCCCGTGCGGCCCGCGAACCGAGGCCGTTTTGGCAGCGGCGCGGATTGTGGCGGCGGGGGGATCGCGAGGATCAATCGGCGTGGTGCTCGGCACAGGGCTGGGCGAGCTGGTGTCGCGACTCGAAAATGTGTGGTCGATGGAGTCGAAGCAGACTCAGTGGTTGCCAGAATCGCGGGCCACAGGTCATGCCGGTCGGATCGCCTGTGGCACGCTCAACGGCTCAAATCTGGTCGTGCTGCAAGGCCGCGTTCACGGCTACGAGGGCTTGCCGCCGGAATCCCTGACCCGCGGCGTGGAACTCTTGGCAGCGCTTGGGGCCACGACAATCCTGCTCACCAATGCCTCTGGGGGTCTGCGGGCCGACATGCAGACAGGCGAACTGGTGGTGATCAGCGACCACATCGACTTTGTGCGGCAGCCGTGGAGCGCTGCGCTTGAGCCCACAGCAGAGCCGGTTGGCAGTTGCCTGCCGGCCTACTACGACGCGGAATTGTCCGGCATGGCAATGGCGGCAACGCGGCGGGCAGGCACGGTGGCCCGCTCGGGCGTGTATGCGTATTTTCGTGGACCAAGCTATGAGACGCGGGCTGAGTATCGGCTCTTACGACAATGTGGCGCCGATGTTGTGGGCATGTCGACCGTGCCGGAAGTGGTTGCCTCGTGGAGCATGGGGCTGCGGGTTGTGGCTGTTTCGGTGGTCACCAATGTGGCCCTGCCCGACGCGATCACGCAGACTGATGCCGAGGAGGTCTGTCGCATGGCAGCGAATTGTGCTGAGGGTGTCTGGGGCATTCTTGCTACGCTAGCGGCTGCGAAAACCAAAACCAAAACAAGTGGACCAACACGTGTTGCGATCGGTGTCGCTAGGTCGCTTGCCGAATGAACATCCTGCTTACCAATGACGACGGCATCGATGCCCCTGGGCTTGTGGCCCTGTCGCAGGCGATTGAATGTTTGGGGGCGACGGCAGTCGTAGTGGCTCCGCTGATGCCCCACTCTGGCTGCGGCCATCGCGTTACGACCGACCGACCGCTCAGCATTGTGTGTCTGGGGCCCAATCGCTATACCGTCGACGGCACTCCGGCTGACTGCGTGCGGATTGGGTTGGCCGAGATCGCAGCGGCTACACAGTGGGTGGTCTCTGGGATCAATGCCGGCGGCAATCTGGGCGTTGACGTGCATCATTCAGGGACGGTTGCGGCCGCTCGCGAAGCGGCCTTGCACGGCCGCCGCGCGCTGGCTGTCTCGCAATACCACGGCCACGAGACGGCCATCGATTGGCAGCGTTCTGTTGTCTGGCTGAAACGCGTTTTGCTGGAGTTTCCTTTGAGCGAGCAACTGCCGGGGGAGTTTTGGAATCTCAATTTTCCGGCGTTGCCTGCGGGCGATTCCCCGAGTGACCAACCGGCGATCGTCAATTGTGCGATCGATCCATCCCCGTTTGAGCTTGTGTATCGCTCGACAGAAAACGGCTGGCAGTATGCTTCGCCCTACCACAAGCGGCCGCGAACGGCAGGCTGTGATGTGGATATTTGCTTCAAAGGTGGCATCGCTTTGTCGCGAGGTCGCGTGATGTAAAGCAGCGACCTAGGGCGTGGGGTTTCGCTGCTAGCCGGCGACAGCTTGCGACTGGAAATCCGCAAGGTCTGTGTCAAAGACTCGCACCTTTGCCCACGCTGGCGAATGCTCGGCAATAAAAAGGTTGTGACGATCGGCAGTCTGGTAGATGTCGTGCGACTGATGCGAATCAAAGACGATCTCCAGAGCCACATCATAGTCGCGGTCGTTGACATGGCGGTCGTAATCCGAACAGGTGCCAACGGCAAACCAGAGAGTGCCGGGGTGACCGGTGAGATGCGTGCGGCAACCCGCCACCAGAGCCGCCGCCGCTTGGGCCGAACGGTCCTTGAGCAAAAAATAAACGGTGTGAGAAAGCATGAAAATAAACCTACTGGGAGTGAGAGTGTTAACCGTGGCAGCAGGCCTTCCTTAGCCTGCCTGTGAATCGCGAGCGGCTCGGACAGACGCTCCAGCTTCTGATCGCGATGCGTTTTGGTTTGAACGCCGAGGGGTAGCGGGGCCGATGATAGAGACTATTTCTGTGTCGTCGAGCATTTCACGCTGTTCGAGTTCACTCGCTAGGTCATCGAGCTTCTTGCGGTTTTCAGTCAGCAGATGCGTTGACCGCACGGCGGCTTCGTTCAGCAGACGCGTCACTTCCTCGTCAATAATCTGCGTGGTGTGTTCGCCAAACTCACGCTGCTCATAAACATCGCGGCCAAGAAAGGGATGCTCATTGGTACCATGGCAGGCCACGGGGCCGACCCTGTCGCTCATCCCCCAGTGGGCCACCATTCGCCGGGCCAGCCGCGTGGCTTGCACGAGGTCGTTTTCGGCACCGGCAGAATATTCACCAAAGACTAGTTTTTCAGCCGCCCGTCCAGCCAGAATAAAAACCAGTCGGTTGTGCAGGTCAGACTCGCCGATATTGAGCCGATCTTCCTCTGGCACCAGTTGCGTGACGCCCAAGGCCCGGCCTCGTGGGATGATCGTCACCTTGTGCAATTTGTCGACACCAGGCAGGAGCCACGCTCCGAGTGCATGCCCGGCCTCGTGGTAGGCGGTTATCGTTTTTTCTCGGCCGATCAAAACATCTTCCCGCTTGGGGCCCATCAGCACTTTGTCGCGGGCGTAATCGAAGTCAGAGGCCTCGACAGCTTCTTTATCGTGCCGCGTGGCCCACAGCGCCGCTTCATTAACGAGGTTCCGAATGTCGGCACCGGTCAGGCCGACAGTGCCGCTGGCCTGGCGTTCCAGATTGACATCTTTGGCCAGTGGGACATTGCGAGTGTGAACATTGAAGAGGGCCAGCCGCGCCTTTTGATTGGGTCGATCGACGGAGACATGCCGATCAAAGCGACCGGGTCGCAAGAGGGCTGGATCGAGCACATCGGGCCGGTTTGTCGCGGCCAGAACGATCACCGATTCGGTCGGACTGAATCCATCCATCTCGCTCAAAATCTGGTTGAGCGTTTGTTCGCGTTCGTCATGGCCGCCGCCTAAGCCGGCCCCACGCACCCGCCCGACGGCGTCGATCTCGTCGATAAAGAGGATTGCCGGCGAAGCGTCTTTGGCTGTCTTGAAAAGATCCCGCACCCGCGAGGCCCCGACGCCGACAAACATTTGAATAAACTCGCTGCCTGAAATCGAGAAAAATGGCACACCTGCCTCGCCGGCCACGGCCCGTGCCAACAGCGTCTTGCCTGTTCCAGGTGGACCCATCAACAGCACCCCCTTGGGCACGCGGCCACCGAGTCGCTGAAACCTTTTGGGATCCTTGAGAAACTCAACAATTTCAAGGAGGTCTTCTTTTACCTGATCGAGTCCGGCCACATCGGCAAATGTAATTTGCTTGTCGGTGACGCTATAACGTTTGGCTGGCGACTTGCTAAAGCTGCCCAGAAAGCCCGTGCCGCCGAGCGGATCCCGGGCGCGTTTGAGCGTGATCCAGAAACCTGCCATGAGGAGCAGCGGCACGAGCATGTAGAGGCCGAGTAAAAAGCCGGTGCCATCGGTCGGCTGTTTGACTTCTATGCGGACGGAATGATCCAGCAGCAGTTGGTTGAGGCCGTCGCCGATATAGTTAGAGAGTTCAAGCGAGAAAGCCTTGGGCGGCGTGCTGATTGCAGGGCGATCGCTGCTCGGGCTGTTTTCTGCACTGCCATTGTGGGAAAGCGCGTCGCGAAACTCGCCTCGCAGCGTGTTGCCCATGATCTGCACGCTCGCGACATTGCCCGCTTTCACCTCGCGTACAAATGCGTCGTAGCTGATTGTTTCTGGAGTGGCACTCTGTTCACGAGCCAGGATTGTCACGATTGCCAAGCCTGACAAGATCAACATGATGATCACAGGCAGGCCGAAGGGGCGGCCGTAGGGTTGTGACGGACTCGTGGGCACCTTCTTCGGAGGAGGAACATTATCCATCGACAGTACGCTCTCAGAGGGGATTTTTGTAAAACAGTCAGTCGCTGCAGTTGGCTCCCAGTGTAGTGTATACCGGGCATTCGGCCACGGCAGACCACGTCGGCTGCCAGAATCGCTCTGGATCAATCGGTAGGGCAGCAATCGAAGGCAGTGGAAACCCTTTTTATGGAGCGAGAATCTTCAGGCATTCCCGTGCTCAAGCGGGGCGTGATCGCGATTGCCAAACGCGACGGACTTTTTCTGGCGATTCGCCGCGGCCAGACGGTGGTGGCTGGGGGCCGAGTCTGTTTTCCAGGTGGTCACATCGAGCCTGGTGAGGAGGAGCACGAAGCGGTGGTACGGGAGTGTGCCGAGGAATTGGCTGCGGTGGTAGAGCCGATCAAATGTATCTGGCGCAATGTCACAGCATGGGGCACGGCGCTTTCGTGGTGGACCGTGGTGCTCTTGCCCGAGTCGGTGCTTGTGGCGCATCCGATTGAGGTCGACGAGTTTTTCTGGCTGTCGATCGAGCAACTGCTCAATGATCCGACTTTGATGGAAGGCAACCGCGAGTTTCTCGAAGGGTTGCAAAGCGGCCAGATCAGTCTTTGAAATCTTCTACCGCCAGAGTGGTCGGTCATCTTTTAGGCTGCTCGGCCATCCGATGAACGGCAGCAGATCGATGCCCACCTGGAGCCCATAAAGAGGCCCACGCTGTTTGTGCGGCCAATCAATCGTCGTCAATCGTTGCGGGTTTGCCCAGAATGATGCCCTGCGGTTCTCGCGGCAGTGGTAGCGGCAGCGGATTGGCGGCGGCGTCGAGCATGGCACGAAAACGATTGGGAGTCTGGAGAGGGGGTATGAGAGTCTCGCTGGCCGACGCTTGAACGACAGCGTGTCGCGGAGCAAAACGATTGTGATCGAGGGCGGACTTGAGCCACGTCTCTAGAATCAGGCGTTCTTGCGGACTCAATGGACTCGCAGTGCGAGCGTGCAAAGATGCCGAGGCAGGGTGCCTCGCACTGATCATCGCCAAGATGGACGCCGAGTCATGAGTCGCACCGACGGCTTGGATGAAAATGCCGATGTTATCCAGCGTGTCTTTTTGATCGATTCGGTTGGCGACATCACCGCGATGAAACTTTGGGGCGTGGGCGGTGGGGCCGCCATGGCAGGCGCCTGTCGCGCACTTATTGAGCAAGAGCGGTTGAATGGTTTTGGTAAAGCTGGCCACAAGCGGCGGCGGTAGATCGGCCGCGAGCAGATCAGAGTGGATGGCAGTGACCAGAATGAGGGCGACGGCAAGAGCAGCCCTGATGGCAATCGGTATGTGAGCGTGGGTCATGAGGCGGTGGTGCTCTATGCAATGGGAGCCCAGAGGCTAAGGGGCCGTGGGTTCAAGTGGGGCCGCGGACGGGGCGGGAGGATAGGCTTCTGGGCCAGCGGGTTCAAGAGGGTTCGTTGTGAAAAGACGGCTCTTTTTCCTAGACTGCCCAGGCTCGCGGCAAGCGCCCGAGGAGTGCACTTTAAAAAATAAAGAGGGAGTTACGGTCAATGGAGCGGACGTTTGTGATGTTCAAGCCCGATTGTTTGGAACGCGGGCTATTGGGTCGGATACTCTCCCGGTTTGAGGAAAAGGGGCTGCGACTGGTGGCGATGAAAATGCTGAGAGTCACGCCTTCGCTCGCCCGGCAGCACTACGCCGAACATGTGACGAAGCCGTTCTATCCCAGCTTGGAGGAGTTCATCACAGCGTCGCCCGTTGTTGCGACGGTGCTGGAAGGCCCCGAGGTGATTCGGGTGGTGCGGGAAATGCTCGGCGCGACCAGTGGTCTGAAGGCTTTGGCCGGCACGATCCGTGGCGATTACAGTTCCAGCCGGCAGATGAATCTCGTGCATGCCTCGGATTCGTTCGAGTCAGCAGCGCGGGAAATCGACATCTACTTTTTGCCAGCCGACATCCTCGCATGGGATCCGTCGCTGGCCTGTTGGTTTCAGGCGCCAGGCGAAGTCTAAATCCAAAGTCTGTCGGTCAATCCGTTTTGAGTCGACCCGCCGGAGTCTCGGCAGCGAGTCGCCCAATCATGTCTTGACAGGCGCGATCGACTGCGGTTTGCCACTGCTCGGAAGAGAGTCCGCCGTTCATGTCGGCCCGCGAATGTGCAAAGATCACATCGCGGGCGCTGACAACAATCGCCCCCATGCCATTGGGGTGAAAGGCAGACCGCACATCGGCCGCGCGGCCGCCTTGTTTGCCAAATCCGGGCACGAGAATCCAGGTGTGAGGCATGGCTGCGCGGAGCGTGTCGAGTTGCCGAGGCCATGTTGCGCCGACGACAGCTCCGACAGCGCCGTAGGAACCATCGCTGGCGGTGCGGATGGCGAGTTGTTCGACGCCGGCAGCCACATGTTCGTAGATCGTGGAACCGTCTGCGGAGAGATCTTGAAAGTCTTTGCTGCCAGGGTTGGATGTTTTCACAAGAATAAATAGCCCGGCCTGTCGCTGGGTGGCAACTTTTACAAACGGTTCGATGGAGTCCAGGCCGAGATAGGGGTTGACGGTGAGTGCGTCGCAGCCCCAGCAACCGGCTAGCCAGCCTTCGGCGTAGGATTCGGCGGTTGAGCCAATGTCGCTGCGTTTGCCGTCGGCTAGCACGAGCAGATTTTTCTGGCGGGCGTGGGCGATCACATCGGCCAGTGCCATCATGCCGTGCGGGCCAATCGCTTCAAAGCAGGCCAGTTGCGGTTTGACGATCGGCACCAGTGGCGCGACGACATCGATCACCTCGCAGCAAAATTGCTTGAAGATGTCGGCGAGAGTTTTCGGATCAGTGGTGGCTTGGGCATTGAAGATCGGCGGCAGCGATTCCCGGCGTGGATCCAGACCGATGCAGGCGGGCGTGCGGCGGTTTTTAAGAGCAGCGGCCAGGCGGATGGAGAAGGGGGGTGTCGTCATTGGGGATGAAGAGTGGTTGGGGGAAAGGGGCCTTGAACTGGAAGCGAGAAAGAGGGCCAAGAAACCGGCAAAGGATGTCAGATAACGTCGGATTGGATTGAGAAGCGAGTAAAGCGAGGGTTTGAGGCGAGTTGAAGTGAAATGGAGTTTGTGCGATAGTGTCGCGGTCGCCAAGTGGTGGTGCGAGAGCACCGACTGTTCTGGCGGCATTTCGGGGCGTGGCGCAGTCTGGCTAGCGCGCTTGGCTGGGGGTCAAGAAGTCGCAGGTTCAAATCCTGTCGCCCCGACGTTTGTTCCTTGATGAGTCTGCTCCAACCCGGAGTTGAACTCATCCGTGCGGTGTTTTTTGGTTCCTACGCCTCGGTTGGAATCGGGAAACACCGTCGGGCCCCGGCAACACGCCGGAGCTGAGTCAATGTCTTGTGTGTCGCCGCCAAGGGCTGGCAGTGCGTGGCTATGCGGCGTTGGACGGGCAGATTGACCCGGCTATGACCGTGGATCTCCACCGGCAGGTTTTCCTGTCCGAAGGCGATCACGCCAAGGCGGAGCCGGCGGACGGGCCGCTTCCCCCACATCTGCTCCTCGAAGTCGAGGCCGATAAAAATCCCTAGCTGCAGGACGAGTAGCCGGATTTTTTGCCGGCCCGCCTCGCCCTTCGCCAAGGCCCCGATATCGTCTATCGTCGCCATTAAGGACTCGCGCGACAATATGTCGGTCAAAGCTGACGTTTATAAGTTGGGTCGGATTTCATAATTCCATTCGCCATGGAACTTGTTGCGGTGAATGTTGACTAACTCCAGCTCCGCGTCACTGACTTT
>Ga0209702_10000192_pt1 | contig 121386 bp, 102 predicted proteins | sample FRY01_FD_187210 | JGI IMG/M metagenome (GOLD analysis project Ga0209702, IMG submission 187210) | Freshwater microbial communities from Lake Fryxell liftoff mats and glacier meltwater in Antarctica - FRY-01 (SPAdes) (version 2) | ecosystem: Environmental > Aquatic > Freshwater > Ice > Glacier...
TGGAGCGCAGCGTGGCGGAGGCCGCGCTGCGGCTGGAAAATATGGGTCAGGCAACTGGCTGACAAATTTCAGAACGCATAGATTTATTGTATTTTGTCAAGCAGTTGCACACTGACCCCGCTTCCCTGCCCAGTCTTTGCTATGGCGCATTCCACCGTGGCCGCGCATAAGCTCAGGTGCCGTTCTCTTCACTGCTTCGTCTCCTCCTCGTTTCCTGCCTGCTCGCCGCCTTCGCGCAGGCGGCACCGCCGCAGACGCCGCCCCAGCGCATCGCGGGTCTGATTGATCCGGCGAAGCTGGCCACACTCGCCGTGCGCGGGGCGAATCCGCGGGTGCAAAAGTATGTGGCGCAGTTGGCGGAGGCGCGGCTGGCGGGTTTCGATCCCGCTCAAGTCGCCGCGCAGGCGGTGGCACTCACGGGCATGACGGGTGCTGCCGCGCAGCTCACCCTTGCGGCCATGCTGCGGAATCTCACGATTGCGGAGCGCCTGGGCTGCCTCACCCCGGCAGGCCTGCACGACATGCGGCGCGGCCAAGCTCCCACCATCACGCTCGGGCCGTATGCTGGGGATCAGTTATCCGTCGATCACATCATCCCCTTCGCCGTCGTCCCCGCCTTGGATAAAGTCATCGCCAATCTGGAACTCATGCCGTTGCGGCTGAACATCAGCAAGAAGGACAAGATGGGCGAACGGCAGGCGGCGCTGATGGTGAAGTTCAGGGAGGCAGGGTTGATTCGTTGATCGTGAATCAGACGAGAGTAAGCACCGGCAATCCCTTCACGATCTTCATCGTCTCAAGGCTCACGGTGATGAAAGGGAGGAACAACTCAGGACGCGTGTAAAGGGAAGGACACTTTATTTGCTGCCGCGATTGAACCAGCGGTTGAAATCCTCCCACTTCATGAGGCGGGGGCGAAGGCTTCTTTGAGGACGGCTTGGAGGAGGTGGGCGGCGTGGGTGCGGGTGTGCGCGATCTCGGCGGCCAGCGACCGGTAATGCTCCATCAGTGCCTCCACCCGTTCCACGCTGGCGGCTTGCTCGGCGAGGGGTGGGAGGGCTAGTCGAAGATGGGTGAAACCCAATAGAGGGGCAGGCACTTTATTCTCTCCTCGCCCTGGGCGCTTTCATTGGTGCCGCTTTCGCTGGCGTGGTGCTATTGACGCAATAGACCCCCAGCTTTTCGGCTGAGGGTCTATTGTCTGCATTCTTTTTTCTGGTGCGCTTATTTAATAGGAGCTGGTGGGCGCAAAAAAGCCGCCGGATCGAGTCGCGGCGGCGGTCGGTCGGTGCCGATGAGGGCGGCAACGTCGGCGGTGTCGAGGATGGTGTGGGGCGGGAGGTTCATGGTGTGGCGATGGCGCTTTCAATCTGCTGGCCGACGAGGTGGGGGGGTTGGGAGGTTGGATGGAAATACGAAGAATGAGCTTGCCAGCTTTCAAATTGGATGCGAAATATGATGACTATGATACCCATTTTAGAAACTCCTCTCGGGCGGCTTTTTCAAGAGGATTGCATTGAGGTCATGCGTAAACTTGAGGCGGATTCCGTCGATTTGGCCTTTGCAGACCCACCTTTTAACCTTTCCAAACTCTACAAATCCAAGATCAACGATAACATTGCAGAAGAGAAATACCTCGAATGGTGCAAGGCGTGGATCGATGAGATGATCCGCACTTTGAAACCCGGGGGTGCCTTGTTTCTTTGGAATCTCCCAAAGTGGAACCTCCCGCTTGGAGCCTACACCGGAGAGAAACTCACTTTTCGTAACTGGATCAGTGTTGATCTGAAATACTCGCTTCCAATTCAAGGACGGCTTTACCCATCTCACTACTCGCTTTTGTATTTCATCAAAGGAAAGAAACCAGGGATATTCCATCCTGACCGAATTCCGACGCCATGCTGTCGGCACTGTGGGGGAGAGCTTCGCGATTACGGTGGATACAAGGACAAGATGAATCCCAAGGGTGTAAACCTTTCGGATGTCTGGACGGACATCCCTCCCGTTCGTCACAACCGATATAAACGCAGGGAAGCCAACGCGCTTTCTTTGAAACTCATGGATAGGATTTTAACCGTTGCCAGTGACCCAGGATCGCTAGTTTTAGATCCTTTTGGGGGATCTGGCACCACTTACGCGGCAGCGGAATTGCTAGGCCGAAGGTGGGTAGGGATGGAATTGGAATGTTCAGATATAGTCGCCAGGTTTGACCGCTTGGAGGATGACCAAGAGTATCTCGAAGAACTCCACGCCAACAAAAACATCCTGTTTACCCAGGCCGATTTGAAGCGCAGAAAGTCCCACGGAAAACCATTGCCAAAAGAATACCGAGTGAATGGTGACGGCCACGTTTGCGAGCCAAAGGACCAGGATGAATCACCGCTACTTGTCGGTATCTAGGCCTTGTCGGCGTTGCCGTCCAAACCGACCTTGAGATAAGGAAGGTTTACGTCAGTTGTCAGTTCGTCGTGTTCAACAACCGCAACGACAAGCAACCCTTTAGTGACCGTGTCTCCCACCCTCTGCCAGAAGGAAAGGTAGGGATTCAGCTCGAAAATGTTACCAATTCGGTCTGTGATGTGGGTGTAAAGCTCCCGGCTAGGTACAATAAGGACTCCGGCGGAGATGATGCCCTTTTCGAGGCAGATGCAGAGTTTATTCAGGGCGCGATGAGAGGAAGACACATTTCCAGTTTCCCACTCGATTGCAACCTTATGTCCGCCGGGGCCGGTAGTGAGAAAATCAAAGTCTCCAAATTTTGCTCCCTTCGCCTCCTCATGCTCCTCTCCACTGGGGTAGAGAGTGAGCTTTTTTAGAGTTTTATTCTTCTTTTCTTGCTCGACCTCAACTTCGACTTTTTTATTCACCAGGACTTGAGATTCTTGAGTCCACTTTTCGGTGGCGACGATGTGTTCGAGAAAACGCTTTCGCAAATAGACCACGCCATTCCGGCGCGACTTCTTCTTGCCATCCCGTCCTATATAGAAGTCGATCTTTCGTATCTTGAGCGATCCAGAACCAAGCGGATTGTCGATGCTCTGAATCGACCGAACGAAGCTCTCATGGATAGCTTTCCAATCATCAGATTGGATTACTCCACCTTTATCGAAAAGAACGATACTTCGTAGCCACTTCATAACTTTGAAATTGGAGGGAGCCCTTTGGTGAGTTCCGCCACATCACACCCCAGAGCGGAGCAGATTTGGCAAAGCACGGTGAACGAGAGGTTGCGCTCACCACGCTCGACACCACCAATGTAGGACCGATCAATTTCAGCCTGATCCGCTAGGTCCTCTTGAGTCCAATCAAGGGCCTTTCGTTTCTCTCTGATCCGACCTCCGAGGGTTTTTAGTGAGTACTTGTTCAAGGTGGACAGAATGAACAAATGAGGATCGTCAGTCCACGGACTATGTTACCCATTTTCCGAGTTATTCACGATCTCGCTCCGCCAGTTGGTTGAATTGTTTCTCGTTTCATCAAACCAGAACCGTCAGACCCCCTCACACCCCGTCTCCGCTCCACGTCCAGGGCCATTCCGGTCCGGAAAACGATGTAAAATAAAGTGTCTGTCCCTCTATGATGCGTCTGGGAAGCCACCGCCAAAATGGCGATGACCGGGGAGATGTCTGGGAAGTTACCGCCAAAATCGCAATGACCGGGAAACTGTTTGGGAAGTCACTGCTAAAATGGCAGTGACCGGGGAAACGTTTGGGAAGTCACTGCCAAAATGGCAATGACCGGGAAACTGTTTGGGAAGTCACTGCTAAAATGGCAGTGACCGGGGAAACGTTTGGGAAGTCACTGCCAAAATGGCGATGACCGGGGAACTGTTTGGGAAGTCACTGCTAAAACGGTAGAGAAAACGGGGTCAGGATGCAACTGGCTGACAGATTGATCATGGTGTGGGTGCATCGGATTCCTTCAAAAAGGTCTTCATCGTCTCGGGAACCATTCCCAGCGCACGCTTTCCGTCAAGCCTGCGCCGCTGCTGGCGGACGTGGGCGGGGCTGCTCATCGCCCGTTGGTCGGCCATCCACTGCGGCGACACCACCGCATCAAACGTGGACAGGGGGCAACTGCATGACCGCATGCTTGTTTGTCCACTTGTTGCACGCTCAACCCGTTTCCCCGGCTGATTTCAGCTCACTCGGTCATGTCAGCAATGAGGATCTCGGTTGCTGGGTTCTTCACAATTTGAGCCTGGATTTTCATCCAAGCTCTCAACTATCGACCCTGACCCTTTCCTGCGGCGGGGGGTATCAGTGACTTAAACCATTGATAATGAACGATCACGTCACTGCATGAGCCCGAAAAATAGCCGTCTGAGGTCATCTCAGAAGACTCTGAGGTCATCTCAGAAGACTCTGAGGTCGTCTCAGAAGACTCTGAGGTCGCCTCAGAAGACTCTGAGGTCGTCTCAGAAGACTCTGAGGTCGTCTCAGAAGACTCTGAGGTCGTCTCAGAAGACTCTGAGGTCGTTTCAGAAGACTCTGAGGTCGTCTCAGAAGACTCTGAGGTCGTTTCAGAAGACTCTGAGGTCATCGCAGAAGACTCTGAGCTTCGTTCAGAAGGCTCTGAATTCTGGTCAGAAGACTTTGGGGTCAGCTTAGAAAGGCCTTTTTGCATGGCTTGACGAGCTGCCCGTCAGGCAAAAGAGGCAGGTGGGGCGATTTATCTGTCGCGGTGCGATTTATCTCGACTCCCATCGAAATTCCTGGTGAAAATCGCGCCCCGCGACATTGGAAATGATTTTTTAATGCCGTGCAGTCCACCTCAACATCAATCGACCGCCTTCAATGCCGCCGTGGGATCAGGGAAATTGGGATAGCCATGACGAAATTTGGGATGTCGAAACAACGACAGAAAAAAAGCTCATGTTCGAAATCAATCTGAATTTGAAAAACATCAACGCCGGTGCGCTGGCGACACGCCTGAACAGCACCGTGACGGCGATGACGGGCAACGCCGCCTTCCCCACGCCGGCCCCTGCGCTGGCCGAGCTGACGGCGAAGGCCAGTGCCTTGAGTGCGAAAATCATCCAGCGTGATGCGGCCAAGGCTGTCGCCAAAGCGCACACCTCCGAGATCGATGATCTGGTGGCGGAGGGCAAAGACCTGCTCAAGGACCTGGGCAATTACGTCGGCAAGACCGCCGAGACCGAAGCACAGGTGCAATCCGTGCTCATGAGTGTGAAAGGCAAGCCGACGGACCGGCCCGCGCCGGAGCGCATCGAAGGACTGGACCTCACGCCAAGCGATACCGACGGTGCGCTCGATGCGCAGTGGGATGCGGATGATGACGCCACGATGTATGACGTGGAAACCAATGACGACCCCGACAACGCGGCGACTTGGAAGCACCACTGCGCCTGCACCGACAGCCATCAACTGATCACCGGACTCACCAGCGGTGCGCGGGTGTGGGTGCGGGTCCGTGGCCGCAATGCCGCCGGCGCTGGCCCCTGGAGCGATGTGGCCGTGCGCCGCGCGCCCTGAAACTAGGACGACTTGGCGCGGCTCCGCAGCCCCCATGGCGCGGAGCCGCCGCTGAGTTTCTGCCCGTCTCATTGCCTCTCACTCTCCCCCAGCATGCCTTTTGATCCTGCGCTTCCTGCACCGAATTCGCCGAAATCCTCCGCCGTGATGCGCGGCCAGCTCACCGGCCTCAAAGACCTCATCGACGCGGTGCAGTCCGTCACCTCCGTGCAGGTGGACGGGGTGGACACGCTGAACCCTGGCGATGCCGCCAACGTGAGCCTCAGTGTCATCGGCAGCGTGCTGCACTTCAGCTTTGGCATTCCGCGTGGGAATGATGGCGCGAGTGCGACGCCGGTGACGAGCTACCTCGTGGATGCGACGAATACGCTGGACCCCGGCATGGCGGCGGCGGCGCAGGTCAGCTTTGATGGCAACAACGTGCGCTTCATCTTCGACATCCCACGCGGGTTTGACGGCCAACCGGGCGGCGACGGCCAGCCGGGCAATGACGGCCAGCCGGGACCGCCCTTTGCCCAAGCGGTGGTGGACGGGGTGACGACGCTAAACCCCGGCGACAACGCGACGGTGGACGTCAGCTTTGATGGCAGCAACGTGCGTTTCCAGTTCGGCATCCCACGCGGGAATGATGGCGGGACCGGCAGCGCTGGTGAACCAGGCCAGCCTGGAGAAGTGACGAACGCGGATCTGAGCAGCGCCATCGACGGCACGAGCACCAACAGCAACGGGGTGAGCACGCTGGGCATGGCCGTGAGCGATCCGCCGACGCAGGGAGAGGTGCAGATGGTCGCCGACAAGCTGGATGAGCTAATCAACGCGTTGCGGCGCTAAGCAAGGAGTGATGGCATCTTGCCATCATGTACCTGCTGCTGACGACTGGAAGCCGGCACTCCTTGGCACGGCGGGTGGCATTCTCCCCGCACTCGTCTGTTGACGCCCGACTATTAACGTCCTTTAACTAGCGGCAACGCTCTCTCCCTCTCCCGCAATGCCGCCCATGGAATCCTTTCTCTCGCCCGGCCTGCAATATGGCCTCGAACACAGCACGCTGACCAGCCAGGTGATCTGCGGCATCCTGGCGCTGCTTTCAATCACGAGCTGGGCGGCGATCCTGAGCAAGCATTTCCTGCTCTCCCGCGTGCAGCTTGCGAACCTGTCTTTCCTGCGTGATTTCCGCGAGAGCAATCATGCGCTGGAGCTGTTTCAACGGCGTGAGCACCATGAGTTTTCCTCCTGCTACCACATCTACCATGCCGCGTGCCGCGAGATGGCGTGGTATCTGCTGGGCGAGGATGAACCGGGGGAAACACTGAGCACGCGTCTGCAAGGGGCGGGCCGCATCACGCCGTCCCAAATGAACGCGGTGCAGACGGCGATGGAGCGCAGCGTGGCGGAGGCCGCGCTGCGGCTGGAGGCACGCATGAGCTGGGTGGCTACCGCACTGAGCGGTGCACCGTTTCTGGGCCTGCTGGGCACGGTGTGGGGGATGCTGGACACCTTTGGCCTGCTGTCGGGCGCGGGCGCGGCGGATTTCAACGCGGCCCTGGCACCAGGCATCACGACGGCGCTGGTGACGACGGTGCTGGGCCTGCTGGTGGCGATCCCAAGCATGGTCTGCTACAACTCGCTGGTGAACCGCATCCGCGGGATGGTGGTGCGGCTGGACAACTTCGCGAGCGAGCTGAGCGCGGGCTTTGACCGCACCTATGTGGATCATCGTTTCAGCAATGAGGCGCTGCCAAGCATGAGCGGCTTTGGCAGCCCGTCGATGCCCGCCTTCACGGGAGCCAACGCCACGCCGCTGCCCACCGCCATGCATGCCGCCCACGCCCGCGTATGAAACGCCATTCGAACCAGCGCCAGCTCCGGCTCATCACCGAGATCAGCGTCACACCGCTGATGGACTTGGTGCTGGTGCTGCTGTTTGTGTTCCTGCTGGCCGCGCCGCTGCTGAAGGCGGGGAAAGTGACGCCTGCGCCCACCATACCGGCCGCCGCTGCCGTGGCCGCGCCTGCGGAGTCGCTGACACTAGTGACGCACCGGGATCTGTCGGTCACTTTGAATGGAGCGATGCTGGCGCGGACGGACCTGCCAGCCGCGCTGAAACAACTCGCGGCGAGCCGTCCCGGTCTGGGAATCGAGGTGCGCATGCACCGTGATCTGCCGGTGCAGCAGCTCATTGAAACGATGCAACTGCTCGAAGCGGCGGGCGTGACCAAGACCGCCGTGACGACACATGCCGAGGAACCCTGAGCCACGATGAACCGCCGCCGCCCTAACACGCTGGAGCCGATCTCGGCGGCGTTGTTCGTCACCGTGTCGCTGCATGCGATGGCAGCCTTCGGCCTGTGGTGGTGGTGGCATGAGCACCGCTCCGCCAGCGTCAACCCACGCCTGACCTGGCTCAGCCCCGGTGATTTTAGCAACACTCTGCCTGCCGCAGCCCAGCCCATGTCCGCGCTGACTGGTGCCCGCCTGTCAACGCCACCCGCCGCCGCAACCAAGCCGCGGCAGGAGCCAGCGGTGCAAAAGGCCACGCTGGTCTCCGCCCCGCCGCAGCCACAGATGGAGCCGGTGCCCAATGAGAGCGGCACGCCGTTGTTTGCCCCCGCCATTCCGGCCACGAAGCCCGCCGCCAACCGCAGCATCACCCTGCGCCGCGCGCCGGAAAAGCGCGGTGGTGACTCGCCTTTCAGCACCCCGGCGCCGCCGATGTCCAGCCCCACGCTGCTGGACATCGCCCGCCTGAACGCCCTGCGCCCATCCCCCCGCCCCTCCGGCAGTGCCGCAAGCACCGTGGTGGTGGAGGAGGCGAACATGGATGCCGTGGACGAGGCGGTGAACGCCGCGTTTCTGGCCGGCTGGACCGCCCCGCCGATCGACGCCGTGCCCGCCGCCCAGCGTGAGGCGCGGCTGAACATCTCCATCGGCAAAGACGGCACGGTGCTGAAGGCGCAGATGAACAAGTTCTCCGGGTCGCATGCGCTGGACCAGTCCATTCTGGAAGCCGCCGCCCAAGTGAAAAAAATCGCCGCGACACTGCCTTCTAATTTTGCCAAAGACAGTTATGATCTGGAGCTAAACTTCCTGCTGCTGCCCTGACCCCCGTCCCATGAACACCCGCCCGCTGCTGCTCATCATGCTCCTCGCCGCCCACACTGGCGCGGAGGCGGGTGTGCTGGACCGTCTGCGCGGCTGGGTCGGTCTGGAGGGCAAGCCGAGCACTGCGGAGCCGAAGAAAACGATGCCACGCATCCGCATCGGACCGTTCACTGGCGGCACCGGGGAAAGCGCGCAAAAGGCACTGCGGCAGGAACTGCTGGCCTCACGCGAGTTCTTTGTCGCGGGCGCGGATGAGAAGGTGGACTTCACCGTGGCGGGTTCCTCCAGTGGCGGGCGTGTCACCGGCAAGCTGAGTGATGCCAAGGGCAAAAACCTGTTTCAACGTAGCTACGCCGCGCCGGGGCTGGATGAGAACCTCAAGGCGCTGACCGATGATGTGATCTACACCATCACCGGCAGGCCGGGCCTAGCCACCAGCCGCATCGTCTTCGTCAGTGATCGCTCCGGCCGCCGCCAGATCTATGTCTGTGATGCGGAAGGCACGGATGTGCATCAGGTCACGCATGACAAGCACGGCGCGGTGGCCCCCTCGCTCTCCCCGGACTCCTCCATGGTGGCGTTCACCAGCTACCGGAATGGATTTCCCATCATCCGTCTGCTGGATCTGAATGTCGGCTGGGAGCGCGGTGTGACGGACACGCCCGGCAGCAGCTTTGGCTCTGCGTTCTCGCCGGACGGCACGCATCTCGCCGCTGTGATGAGCTTCATCGGCAATCCCGAGATCTTCGTCAGCGACCTCGGCACGAATACTGCCGCGTGCGTGAGCGATTCCATCGGCGCGCCGGCCAGTCCATCCTGGCATCCTGATGGCAAACAGATCGTCTTTTCCAACGACGACGGTGACGGCCCGAAGCTCAACATCGTCGAAGTGCCACAGCAGGAAGGTGACTCCTCGCGGCTGTTTCGCTGGCGCACTGGCTATCATTTCTGCACCGACCCCGAATGGTCGCCCGATGGCAGACAGATCGCCTTCACCACCCGCAAGGGCGGCGAGTGGGCCGTGGCCATCAAGCCCTACCCCAACGGCGGCGTGCGCCTGCTGCAGACCGGCGGCGCGCAGCATCCGTCATGGAGTCCCAACGGCAACTTCATCACCTATGTGCAGCACGGCGAGCTGTTCGTGCATGATCTCCGCAACGGCAGCCGCCGTTCCCTGCTGCGCGGTTTCGGCCGCATCACTGAACCCCGCTGGATGAGATAAATTTGACGCATGAAGTCCCTGCCCTCTGTTTTCATCTCTGCCACGAACGACTTCAGGTCATTCCTCATTCGTCATTCCTTATTCGTCATTCCCACCCTCCTCTGCTGCCACCTTTCCGCCTGCTCCTCTCTCTTCAAAAATTCGGCGGAGGAGGCAGTCGTCTATGCCCTGGGATCGCGTGACGGCTTCACCTCGCCCCTGAACGCCAACCTCAAACCGGCCTGCCCGGCGCTGGTGTTTGACAGTGAGGGCATCGCGCTCACGCCCGCCCACGAGCATGCCATCCGCACGCTAGCCCAGGAACTGGAGCAGAACAAAAAGGCTCGCCTGCTGGTGGCAGGCTACACGCCGCCGAATCTGCCGCAGGATCACGCACGCTCGCTGTCCGAACGCCGCGCACTGGCCGTGCGGCAGCGTCTGATCGAGCTCGGCCGTGAACCCGCGAATCTGCAAACCGTCGGTTTTGGCAATGATTTCGCCCCCAGCAGCCCGTCCTCGGGGGTGGTGGTCATTTACCAGCAGAATTGAGCGCGTAGGCAAACCAGCGCCTAGCCCGACATCCACTCGCAAGATCACCGCAGCCAGCGCGTTAAACCCGTCCCCAAAACCATGCCTTATCGCAAAAACCTCCTCGTCGCCCTCGCCCTGGTCGCACCCTTTGCCCTCATTGCCGCTAAACCGGACAAACCCGCTGCCCCCAAAGCCAAGAAGGAGCAAAGCCCGTTTGTCGCTGCTAAACCTGCCTTCACACCCGATCCCAACACACCCGCATTTGATCCGACCAAGGTGAAGTTCGATCACCTGGAACCCAGTGCCTTCCAAGTGCCCGAGGGGCTGGAAATCACCGTCTGGGCTACGTCACCGCAGTTGTTCAATCCGGCGAACATGGACATCGACCACATGGGCCGCATCTGGGTCACGGAAGGTGTCAATTACCGCCGCCACAGCGGTCGCAGCCGTGAGGGCGACTGCGTACGCGTGTTGCAGGACACCGATGGCGATGGCATCTGCGATAGCAGCCACGTTTTTGTGCGCGAGAAGGAACTCGAATGCCCACTGGGTGTCGCGGTGTTCGACAACGTCATCTACGTCTCCAACGCGCCGAACATCATCAAGTACACGGATGTGAATCGCGACCTAAAGTTCGACCCCGCCGTGGACAAGCGCGAGGTCTTCCTCACCGGCTTTGAGCAGCCGCAGCACGACCACAGTCTGCACAGCGTCTATGCCGGACCGGATGGCCGTTTGTACTTCAGCAACGGCAACTGCGGCGCGGAATTCAGCGACAAGAGCGGCAACACCTTCCGCATCGGCGGCGCTTACCTGAACAATCCGTACGCCGGCGAAAAGAGCGACGACGGCCATGTCTATGTCGGAGGTTTCACCGCCAGCATTGATGCCAGCGGCCACAACGCCAAGATCCTCGGCTACAACTACCGCAACAGCTACGAAGGCGTGCGCACGTCCTACGGCGACATGTTCCTCAATGACAACGACGATCCGCCCGCCTGCCGTGTGAGCCACCTCATCGAAGGCGGCAGCTTTGGCTTCTTCTCCCGCGACGGCAAACGGCAGTGGCGTGCCGACAAACGCCCCGGCCAGAGCATTCCCACCGCTGAATGGCGGCAGGAAGACCCCGGCAGCATCCCAGCGGGCGACATCTATGGCGGCGGTGCCCCCACCGGCATGTGCTTCTATGAAAACGGCGCTCTCGGCGACAAATGGAACGGCCTGCTGCTGAGCTGCGAGACCGGCCGCAATGTGGTCTTCGGCTACTTGCCAAAACCGGACGGCGCAGGCTTCAAACTGGAGCGCTTCGACTTCTGCACCACCAACACCACCGGCGTGTTCAAGGGCAGCGACTTCGTCGGCGGTGCGAACAATCTCTCCGACGACCGCCACACGCTCTTCCGCCCCAGCGATGTCTGCGTCGGCCCTGATGGCGCGATCTACATCAGCGACTGGTTCGACAAACGCACCGGCGGCCATCAGGACACCGATGACTCATGCAGCGGCACCATTTACCGCATCGCCCCGAAAGGTTTCAAACCGCAGGTGCCAGGCTTCAAACTCGACACCATCGAAGGCCAGATCGCCGCGCTGCAATCTCCCGCCACGAACATCCGCCATGTCGCCTTCACCCGCTTGAAGGAGGCTGGTGAGGCCGCCATTCCCCAGGTCGTGCAACTGCGTGACAACGCCAATCCTTACCTCGCCGCGCGTGCTGTCTGGCTCCTCGCGCAACTGGGTGAAAAAGGCATGATCGCCACGCGAAGCTGGCTCGAATCCGAGGACGTCACCCAGCGCCTCGTCGCCCTGCGCGCCATCCGTGCCGCCACCAGTGACAGCATCGATCTCATCGCCAGCATGGCTGCCGATCAGTCCCCGCTGATCCGCCGCGAGGTCGCCGTCGCCCTGCGCGATGTGCCGGCCAAACAAAGCGTCCCACTGCTGGCCACGCTGGCCCGCCATATCGACGGCAGCGACCGCTCCCTGCTTGAAGCCTGGGGCATCGGCTGCACCGGCAAGGAAGAGCTCGTGTGGAATCTCCTCAAATCTGAGGGCGACTGGAGCGAGGGCTTCGCCCACCTCACCTGGCGTCTCCATCCCGCCGCCGCCGTGCCGGAACTCCAGCAGCGTGCCGCCAACGCCAAGCTCACCGCCGAGCAGCGCAAGTTCGCCCTCGACACCCTCGCCTTCATCCCTGAAGCCAGCGCTGCCAAGGCCGTGCTCGCCCTCGCCAAGGACAAAGATTCAGCCATTCACGCCGACGCCATGTGGTGGCTCATCAAACGCAGCACCGACGACTGGAGCACTTTCGGCATCGCCGAGGAATTGAAAAAGGAAGGCATTTTCGATCCCGAAAACGCCAAGCTCGTCGCTGTCGTCACGCCACCGGCCATCCCCAGCACCGTGAAGGTCGAAGAGGTGCTCAAACTCCAAGGCAATGCGACCAATGGCGCGCAGCTCGTCACCCGCTGCGTCATGTGTCATCAAATCAACGGCCAGGGCGTCGAGTTCGGCCCCAATCTCGACGGCTGGGGCCGCAGCCAGCCTGCCGAAATCGTCGCTCAGGCATTGATTGAACCCAGCAAGGACATCGCCCACGGCTACGACGGCCAAGCGCTCGTGCTCAAGGACGGCACCACCATCCACGGCATGATCCTCACCGAAGGCGACATCCTCATCGTCCGCAGCATGGGCGGCCAGAATCAATACGTCGCCAAATCCCGCATCAAAAGCCGCTCCAAGCTTGATCAGAGCATGATGCTCAGTGCCACCCAGCTCGGCCTGACCGCGCAGGATGTCGCGGACATCGTGGCGTATCTGCGCAGCGGTAAATGATGCGGCCACACGCACGACATCATGCTTGATCGCTCTGCGATGTTCTCCATGCTGCCATCTCCATGACCAGCAAACTCGGCTGCTTGAAATACCTGCTCCTGCTCGCCCTCACCGGCGCGCTGCTGGTCTATGGTGTCGCTGAATTCGTTTTCAATCTGAATAGCAACCTGGTGGCGCTCAGCGTGCGCAATTCCAGCCAGCCGCTGCAAATCCTGCTCAAGCGCGGCGAATGGAAGCCTGCCACCGCCGTGACGCCAGCGGATCTGGCCGCCACCTTGATCGAGCGGCACTCGTCCACCGGCATGCGCTGGACCACGCTGAAAGTGCGGCGTGAGGGGGACGCCCTCGCGAACCTAGCACAGCGTGTCTTCGGGGCGGAAATCCACATTGTGACCTTGGTGCCGGAGCGTTTCGACTTCATGACGACCTATTTGCCCAAGTTTGCGCTGACCACGGCGAAGGAGCGCATGGCGGAGGAAAATCTGTGGTTCTCGATCACCGGGAATTTTCGCGACCCCAAGGGACGGCCCATGGGCTGGGTCTATCACGAGGGGCGGCAGGTGAACCAGCCTTTCGGCGACTGGAGCGGTTGTTTTTTTGTCAAAGACGGCCGCCCGTGGTTCGGGCCGAAATCCCTGCTCAACGAGGTGCCAGGGCTGATCCAGGAAGGCTCGCAGGTCTATCCCTCCGTGATGAAAAACCACACCACGTTCGCCTATGTGGACCTGAAACCGGACGAGTTTTTCGACGGCTCGAAGATCAGTTACCGCGCCCTGGGCGGCATGCGCAAGGACGGCACCATCGTCTTCGTGCTCTCGGGTGACGGCGGGGTGATGAATGTCAGCGAGGTCACCGAAATCGCCCGCAAGCTGGACGTGCAGCACGCCACGCTGCTGGATGGCGGCCGCGCGCTGCAATACTCCATCCGCACCGACGACGGCCCCTGGCACTTCCACGCCTTCAACACCGCGCTGCCCTTCACCCACAAGTGGCTCGAACGCCAGCGCTCCCCCGTTTACATCGGTGCCCGACGCAAAGCACCGGTGATCCTGAGCGGAACCCCCTGATAAATAGGAGGGGTAGCTGTTCGAGTGGTTCGGGAAGCCTGAAAGGCTTCAGCGGACCGGAACATCTGGACACCCTTTTCAGTTCTTCCATCCCGCTACGCCATCCACAGCTTCCCGTCGCGCAGCCATTCCTTCATCAGTTCACGGAACGCCACCACCGCCGGATCATCACCATCCTTCGCCCACACCATCACCAGCGGGATCGTCTGCTGCGGTTTCAGCGGGATAAGCGCGATGTTCTTGCTCACGGTGCTTTCCGGCACGATGCCGATGCCAGCGCCTGACTCCACATATTGCAAAATGGTGCCGATCAGACTCGGCGTGTGCTTCACCTTTGGCTCAATGCCAGCCGCCTCACACGCCACGCGAATCGCATCATGCGAACCCGCGCCTTCCCGCCGCGCCAGAATGATCAGCGGCTCACCCGTGAGCTTTTTCCACGGCAACGAAGTCAACTTCGACCACGCATGATCCTGCGGCACGGCGGCGCAGAATTTCTCCTCCCGCAGCAACAGCGTCTGCAATCCCAGCGCCTCATGCGCGAGCACAGGACGGGTCAAACCGACCGACAGGCGGCCCTTCGACACCATCTCCCACACGCGCTCCGGCGTGCGCTCTTCGAGAATGACGGTCACACGCGGAAAGCGCTTCCCATATTCCTTCAGCAGTCGCGACAGGAACATCCGCGTCGGTGGACCGATGTAGCCGAGCTTCAACTCTCCCTCCTCGCCCTTCGCCGTGCGTCGCACCCGCCGCAGCGATTCCTCCAGCCGCTCCAGGATCAAACCGGTCTCATGCAGCAGCACCGCCCCCGCTGGCGTCAGCCGTGGCGAACGCCGCTCCCGCTCGATCAACTGCGTCCCCAGTTCGCGTTCCATCTCCTGCACCGCTCGACTCAGCGCCGGTTGTGCGATATGCAGACGCCGTGCCGCCCGCGAGAAGCTCAGTTCCTCGGCCACGGCTTGAAAATATCGCAGATGACGCAGTTCCATGTCGGCGCTGTTTATACCGCATCGGCATCAAAGCCATAGCGAAAGTCTATTTTCGTTACCAACCCGACAGGCACATGAATCTGCGCTGATGAACCCCGCCAAAATCGAAGAAACCCTCAAACTCGTTCTCGTTGGGTGGATCGTCATCATCGCTGCCGCATGGCTGATGGGCCGCCTCTGCCACCGCATCGGCCAGCCGCCGGCTGTGGGAGAGATCGCCGCCGGCCTGCTGCTTGGGCCTTCGTTCATGGGTTTATTCGCCCCTGAATTTGTGGCGTTCATTTTCCCCGATGAGGTCAAAGGCCCGCTCGCTCTGCTCGCGAAAATCGGCCTACTGCTGCTGCTCTTTCAGGTCGGCATGGAGTTCGATTTCTCGCACCTGCGGAACAAATCAAAAGTCGTCATCAGTTCATCCCTCATGGGCATTCTCGCCCCGCTAGCAGGCGGTCTAGCCATCGCACCCTGGCTGCACCGCAATTTTGCGCCGGAACTGCCCATGTTTGGCTTCCAGCTTTTCGTCTGCATCGCGCTCTCCATCTCCGCGCTGCCGATCATGGGCCGCATCCTCCTCGAAATGAAGCTGGAGCGCACCCCGCTGGGTGCCACGGCCATCAGCGCTGCGGCCATCGACGATGCCATCGGTTGGATTTTTCTCGGCGTCGCCACCGCCATCATCAAGCAAGGCGACAACTTCTCATGGTTGCCCTTCCTCGGCCAGACCGCGCTGATCATCCTCTACTTTGTCGTGCTGATGAAGGTGGTCGGCCCGCTCGTCATCAAAGCTTGGCGCAAACAGTGTGCCGCGCATGAAACCGAGACCTTCACGCCCGGCTTCCTCGCCCTGCTGCTCTGCGTGTTGTTCATCTCGGCGCTGATCACTAGCAAGCTTGGCATCTTCGCCATTTTCGGCGCGTTCGCACTCGGCGTGGCGCTGCATTCGGAGCCCTCGCTTGTCAAAGCGTGGCGTGAGCGCTTTGCTGACTTCGTCATCGTTGCCCTGGTGCCGATTTTCTTCACCAACACCGGCCTCAACACCAAGATCGGCTCCTTTGACACCGCCACCGCCTGGATCGCCTGCGCGCTGGTCTCCCTCATCGCCATCATCGGCAAGCTCGGCGGCTGCACTCTCGGCGCACGCTGGGCCGGGGCCAGTTGGCGTGAGGGTCTGTCCATCGGCGCATTGATGAACACCCGCGCCCTCATGGGCCTCATCGCCATCAGCGTTGGCAAGGATCTCGGCCTGCTGAACGACAAGCTCTTCACCATGTTCATCATCATGTGCTTGGTCACCACCGCTACGACAGGGCCAATGCTGCGCGCCTGGCTGCCGACGGATTTGAAGAAGCTCGTGCCAAAGGAATGACGCACGGCGCACATGGAACGCGAATATGGCGCAGCCTACTCGCCACTCTTCTTCCCTAGCACTGCCTCATCCCCCAAAACAGGCGAGTGGTCTGCGACACAATCGCGCTCCGACATCCGGGTTCGACATTCCGGCTTCATTCGTCATTCTGCATTCGTCATTCGACATTTTGCATGCTTCCGATCTTCGAACTCCGCCAGTCCTTCACCGCCGCTCTGCTCGACCCGGCGCTGCCGAATCTGCTGATCAAAGCGCCGACGGGCTCTGGCAAATCGACGCAGATCCCGCAGTTCGTGCTCGATTCCGGCCTGCTGCCTGAAGGCAAGCGCTGCATCGTGCTGCAGCCGCGCCGCATCGCCGCGCGCATGCTGGCGCAGCGTGTCGCCCGTGAGCGCAATGCACGCCTCGGCGGCGAGGTGGGCTATCAGGTGCGGTTTGAAAACATCACCAGCCGCGAGACCCGGCTCAGCTATGTCACGGAGGGCGTGATGTTGCGCATGATGCTCGAAGATTCCGCGTTGGAGCGCGTCGGCTGCATCTGCATCGACGAATTCCATGAGCGGCATCTCGATGGCGATCTCGTGCTCGCCTTTGCGCGGCAGTTGCAGCGCACACGACGTCCCGATTTAAAAATCATCGTCATGTCCGCCACACTGGTGTCAGGGCCTCTGGTCGAGTTCATGCAGCCCTCGAAGCTGCTCGAATCCGAAGGCCGCACCTTTCCCGTGGAGGTGCGCTATCAGGCACCCTTGCAGCTCAAAACGGGCTACCCGGAGCCGATCTGGGATCAGGCCGCGCGTGCCTGTGAAGAGCTTGCGCTTTCGCCCGGTTTTTCCGGCGACATGCTCGTCTTCATGCCCGGCGGTCACGAAATCCGTAAGACCATCGCCGCCATCCAGGGCCGCAGTTTCGCGCGGGGTCGCCGCGTCGTGCCGCTGCATGGCGAACTCACACCGCAGGATCAGGATGCTGCTGTTACGCCCGGTGAGCAGCCGAAGATCATCGTCAGCACGAACGTCGCGGAAACCTCCCTCACCATCGAAGGCGTCCGCGCTGTGGTGGATGGCGGTTTGGCACGCAGCGCGTCGTATGATCCGCGTCGTGGCATCAACACGCTCACCGTGCAGAAAATCAGCCGCGCTTCGGCGGAACAACGCGCTGGACGCGCCGGACGCCTCGGCCCCGGCATCGCCGTGCGACTCTGGACGCAGCGCGATCACCTGCTGCGGCCTGAAAGCGAACTGCCCGAAGTACAGCGCCTTGATTTGAGCGAAGCCTTGCTCGCACTGCGCGTGCTCTCGCCTGAACCCTTCGACTGGTTTGAAGCGCCGACGCCCGCCTCTCAAACGCGCGCAGAGAATTTGCTGCACGATCTCGGTGCGCTCGATCACGAGGGCCACATCACCGCGCTCGGTCGCCAGATGAGCCGTTTTCCGCTGCACCCGCGTTTTGCCCGCATGCTGCTCGCTGCTGCGCAGTTTGGTTGTCTGCGCGAGGCCACGCTCTGCGCGGCCGCATCGCAGGGCCGCGACATCCTGCTCGTTGGCAAAAACAACGCCTCGCACAAAAACGAAGACCTGTGGGAGCACGACGACGTGACTGAGTTCCAGGCCATCCTGCGCGCCTTTGCCCGTGCAGAAGCGACGAACTTCAATCCCGATGACTGCGCCCGTTACGGTATTCATGCCAACGCCTCACGCGAGGCCGCGCGCAGCGCCGATCAGTTTCTCCAGCTCGCGAAACGATCCGGTTTGCCGATCAACGATGAGGTCGCCGATCCCACCGCGCTCGCGAAAATGCTCCTCGCCGCGTTCAGCGATCACCTCGGTGTCGAGACCAGCCCCGGCAGTCGCATCTACCGCCTCGCCGGAGGTTACAGCGGTCACCTCGGCAAAGACGCGCATATCCGCCCGCCGCGTTTGATTGTCGCATCCGAGATCATCGAGGTTCAGGGCAAGGCGCTCACCGTTCAGCTCAACAACTGCACCCGCATTGAGGAAGACTGGCTGCGCGAGCTCTTTCCCGAGGACATCACGACCGGACATCGGGCGGCGTACGACGCCATCAACCGTCGTGTGATGAATCTCGAAGAAGTCCGCTTCCGCAGCCTCGTGCTCAGCAGCCGCGAACGCGGCGAGCCGGATGAATCCACCGCCGCCAGTCTGCTCGCCGCCGAAGTTATTGAAGGGCGTCTGCAACTCACGAACTGGAACGACAAGGTCGAGCAATGGATCACCCGCGTAAACTGCCTCTCCAAGTGGATGCCCGACCTCGAAATCCCCGCCATCGGCGAAGAGGACCGTCACCTGCTCATCGAGCAGGTCTGCACCGGCTGCATCGCCTACCGCCAACTCAAGGATAAAGACATCTTTCCCGCCCTGCACCAATGGCTCAGCCACTCCCAGCGCGACCTGCTCGACAAATACGCCCCCGAACGCTACGCCCTCAAAAACGGCAAGACCGCCCGCATCGTCTATGACGAAAAGCAGCCCCCCAGCGTCAGCGCCGTCCTGCAGCACATGTACGACATCAACGAAAACCCCAAAGTGGCGGCGGGCCGCATCAGCGTCACCGTGCATCTCCTCTCACCCGCGCAGCGACCGATCCAGACGACCGGCGACCTCGGTCGGTTTTGGAAGGAAGGCTATCCCGCCGTGAAAGCGCAGTTGCGCGGCCGGTATCCGAAGCATGAGTGGCGGTAGGAGCGTGGACCTCCGAGTCCGCAGCAGCCCCGCCAACTGGATCACTTCACGCATAGGACTGAAGCGCTTTTTCCTTCGGCGGAGTGCTGCGGACTGAAGTCCACGCTCCACAGAGTTCAGCCACTGAGCATCTATTGCCGTGGTGATAGCAATTCGATCGCCGCAGGCTCGCCTTCGACATGTATCTTCACCGTATTTTCCAATGCCTTGACCCGCGTCCTCCCCACGTCGCCCGGATAGAGTTTGCGCGGCAGCCCTGCGAGCTTTTCAAACAAGTAAGCGCTCTCCAGACCATAGGAATACAAGCCAGTCCCTGTGAGAGAACCCAACGGCTTGGACCATTGGAACGTAATCTTGGCGAAAAGCTTGTCGCGCTGAGTGATGAGGAAAATCGAATCCGTCTCAGCCGCCGGTTCCAACCGAAACTCCGTCGTCTCGCCATTGCTGTTCACGTGAGTCGCCAGAGCAAACGGTGCATCTGTCCCATTGTAGGGCGATTCATCATGCCACGATGCTCTCTCGACGAGACCATCACCTTGCCACTGATGGAACTGCAAATGGGCCGCAGCAGCCGCTTCGGGCGGCAGCACGATTTGTCCGGCGCTATTGAGTGTGGCAGTCATGTGAGAAGCATAACCTGCCGCCACAACGAAGGCAATTATCAGAGTGGTAGAGGTCAGCATGAGCGTGGGTAACGATTCACTCCCCGCTGCAATAAAGCGGCTTTTCCAGCCTTGAAAGGCCGGGCTACGAGACGGCTGCCGCTCTGCGGCAGTGAAGCCCGGCCTAGCTTTGACCCGCGCGCGCACCGTCGGCATGCGCTGTGGTCGGTTCCCGCCAGCGATAGCGTGCCGCCCAGGGGTTCGGCTGCCGCTCGACCACGTCGGCGATGAGGCCGCCCATGACGGGGGTGAATTTGAAGGCGTGGCCGGAATCACCGGCGGCGATGATCAAACCGGGGTGCTGCGGGTCGTGGTCGATCCAGAAAGCGCCGTCGAAGGTGTCGCAGTAGAGGCAGACGCGGGAGGAATGCAGCGGTGCGTCCGCGAGCGTGGGAAAAGTTTCGCGCAGGAAAGCGCGGTAACGCGCTTCCTCGCCGTCTGGAAGCATGCGCGGATCGCTGGCAAGCACGTGGCGGCCGGGGCCGTGGTTGGCGACTTTGACGAGGCCATCAGCGTTGGCGGGAAAGCCATACCAGCCGGTCTTGCCAATGTCAGCGCCCCAGACCGGAAACTGCGGCGGCGTGAAGGACCGCGGATCGTGCGGTTTGAAATGGAGCACCGTCTGCGCCGTGGCCCACATGACGTGTTGCACCTGCGGCAACAACGCGGGCGTCCACGCACCGGCGGCGACGAGAACGTGATCGGCTTGCCATGTTTGATTGGCGGATGCGATGCCGATGCAGCGAGCGCCCTCGAACAGCGGGCGCGGCTGGATGGCGTTCTCGATGAGAGTGATGCCCGCCACGCGAGCCTCGGCGGTCAGGCGGGCAATGACGCGCCCGCTTTCGACCCAACCGCCGACGGGATTGAGGTAGCCATCACGATAGGAGTGATGATTCCATGCTGGATGCAGTTCATGCAGCATCGTGGCATCCGTGCGGCGCAGTGTGTGACCGCGTGCGGTGAGAAAGGCGCGGCTATCGTGCTCAAAGCCGCCGGGCTTCATCTCCTCACGCGACATGACGAGGAAGCCGGCTTCGTGATACAAATCCTCGCCCCAGCGGGCATTCCATTCGCGCCAGCGGACGAGGCTGCGCTCGCCCATGGCGGTGTGCTGCTCGTCGCAGCCGTAGTCCATGCGCGCGACCTTGCTGATGTCCGAGGAGGCGGCATCAGGATGCGGGAGCTGGCCTTGATCAATGACCGTGACCAGCCAGCCGCGTGCGCGCAGTTCCAGCGCGGCGGTGAGGCCGAAACAACCACCGCCGAGGATCTGGATGCTGGCGCTCATGCATGCTGGATCGTTTCAAACACCGCGCCGCCGAGCAAGCGCTCGCCGTCGTACAAGGCGCAAATTTGTCCCGGCGTCAGCGCCCGCTGCGGCTCGGTGTATTCGAGTTCAGCACGGCCATCGCCGAGCGGACGGAACAGCGCATCGCCCGCCGGGCAGCGATAACGTGGCTGCGCCTGCAGCAGGCGCTCGTCGTTCAACGGCTCCCCAGTGCTCGAAATCGAATGCAGCACGGCCTTGCGCGCCCACAGCAGCGGCGTGTCGGGATTTTCGATGGCGACAACGAGTTCGTTGGTCGCCGAACGCTTGGCGACGACGACATAAGCCTGCTTATGCAGCGGACTGGCGACGCCGTGGCCTTTGCGCTGGCCGAGCGTGTAGAGATGCAGCCCGCGATGCTCGCCGAGCACTTTGCCTTCGAGATTGACGATGGGGCCGGGCTTATCAGGCACAAAGGTGCGCAAAAAATCCTCCATCTTCACCTGGCCGATGAAGCAGATGCCCTGGCTGTCTTTTTTTTCCGCTGTTTTGAGGCCAAACTCGCGTGCCAGATCGCGCAACTCCGGCTTGAGCAAATGGCCGATGGGAAACTGCGCGATGCGCACCTGATGTGGTTGCATCATCGCGAGGAAGTAGGTCTGGTCTTTGTTGGGGTCGGCACCGCGAAGAATGGATGCTGGATGCTCGATGCAAGATGCTCGATGCTGGATGCTGGATCTAGCATCTGTCATCGAGCATCTTGCATCGAGCTTGCGGGCATAGTGTCCCGTGGCGATGGCCTCGAAACCGTGCTCCTGCGCCCAGTCCCAGAGGACGCCGAATTTCATCTCGCGGTTGCACATCACGTCGGGATTCGGTGTGATGCCTGCCTGGTAGCCTTCCAGGAGGTATTTCACCACCTTCTCGCGGTATTCGGTCATCAGATTGACGACGCGAAAGGGAATGCCGAGCTGTTTGGCCACGGCCTCGGCATCCACGATGTCCTCTTCCCACGGGCAGTCGCCGATGATGTTCTCCTCGTTGATCCAGTTCTTCATGTACACGCCGGACACGTCATGCCCCGCGCGGACGAGCAGGGCGGCGGCCACGCTGCTGTCCACGCCACCGGACATGGCTGCGAGGATCTTCATGCCGCGAGAATCGGCGGCTGCTGGCGTGCGTCAATGAAGAGGCGGCAGGCGATGTGTTTGCAGTGGCGGCAGTTCGTGAGTAAAGGCGTGAAGCATGTCACTCGCGACTCTCTTCCGCCCCTGGCTGGCCCCGCTGATGCGGCAGCGGTTGCTGTGCCGACTGCTGCTGATTGCGGTGCTGGTGCTGGGAGTGGGAGCCTGGCAAGGCTGGGGGCTGTGGGTCTGCCCGTTTGCGACTGTGACCGGGCTGCCCTGCCACGGCTGCGGCATGACGCGGGCTTTTTTGGCCCTACTGCGTGGTGATTGGGGCACGGCGCTGCAGTTCCACCCCTTCGCCCCGTTTTTTGCGCTTGTGGGGCTTGTCTGCTCGACCGTCGCGCTGCTGCCCCAGACTTTGGCCGAGCCGCTGGGAGACCACATCGAGCGTTTTGAACGCAAAACCAGACTCCCAGCCCTAGTGCTCATTCTTTTTGCATGTTTTGGCTTGCTGCGAATGCTCGGACTCTGGTATCTACCGCCTACGCCGAAGCCGCTGGGAACTTTTAAAAGGGTTTTTACCGCTGAGGGGACACATCAAGCCCAACCTTAAACAAACACATATCATGGAACCCAACAATCAAGCTGCAGCTCTTGCAGGCGCAGCCCCCAGCGGCCTCGTCATCGGTCTCTTCGTCCTAATCGGCATCGTCAGCCTCATCTGCTGGATCAAGGTGCTCATCGCACTGTTCAAAAACGCCGGCGTCGGTCTCGGCATCCTGGGCATCATCTGCGCCATCTTTGCCTTCGTCTGGGGCTGGGTGAAAAGCGGCTCCTTGGGCCTACGCAATACCATGATCGTCTGGACCCTCTGCATCGTGGGTACCTTTATCGTGCAGGGCAAAATGGCCGCCGACATGCTCGCCAATCCTGAGTTCCAAAAAGCCATGAAGGAAGCCCAGCAGCAGGCCGCCCCGGCACCTGCTCCTGAAGCTGCGCCCACCCCAGCTCCAGCTCCAGCTCCAGCTCCAGCTCCAGCTCCAGCTCCAGCTCCAGCTCCAGCTCCAGCTCCTGCTCCAGCTCCTGCTCCTGCTCCTGCTCCGAACAACTAAAATCCCCCTTCTCTGCGGCCCTGAACCGCAGCCGCATGCCATCCTCCGCACCCGGGGGATGGCATTTTTATTGAGCAGTGGCATTTGAATCCCGGCCTGAGCACCGATTATACCGAATCGCTGAACGGGGGACTGCGGAAGGAGGATTGCAAAATGACGAGGAGCTTGTCAGTATCCGCGCATGTCGATTGTCATCGTTGACCCAGCTATCTGCCACGGCAAGCCAGTGGTGAAAGGAACGCGCCTGCCAGTGTCGATGATCGTGGATAGTCTGGCTGGTGGCATGACCGAGGCGGAGGTGCAGCAGGAGTATGGCCTGACAAAAGAGCAAATTCGCGCCGCTTTGAAATTCGCTGGCGATCAGTCTTTTCACCTGCTGCCAGCCTGATTGATGCGCTTCTTACTGGATGCCAACATGCTGCGGCGGTGCCTGGATGTGGTACAGAAGCATGGACATCTCGTGGAGCATGCGCGCGACATTGGACTTGGCATGGCCCCAGATGCAGAAATTGCAGCGCATGTGCGGGAGCGCGACATGACGCTGGTGACGCGAGATCTAGATTTCGCCGATGTTCGGTGCTATCCGCCCGCCAGTTTCCAGGGGCTGCTGGTGTTGCGACTGCCAGATGATGCGGTGGCACGGGAGATTGCAGATGTTTTGGAGCGCTTTTTCCGGCATCGCCCATGGTTGGAGTCGTTGCCAGGCAGGCTGTGCATCTTGTAACAAAGCCGGGTGCGTTTTCGCCCGCCCATTTGAGCCGTGCTGCGTGCTTGATCTTTACCCCCGCCGCATGCAGATGCGGGATGGCAAAAATCGAAAAAACGCCGACAGGCGAGTTCCATTCCGGGTACGGCTGCATCGTCATGTCGGCGGTGGTCGCGGTGGTCGGCTTCATCCTGTGGTGGGCTTGGTATTCGTTGGTGACGATGGACGCGGCCATCGGTGTGGTGACGCAGAGCGCCCCCGCCACGCTACCGGAAATTCCTTCCGCCCCCGGTTTGGAGCAAAAACTCGCGGATTTCGCCGCCCTCGCGACGACTGGCAAGGAGGCGACGTTGAAGCTCTCCGTGAACGAACTCAACGCGCTGCTGCTGCTCGCGCCAGATGGTGGCAATGGCAGCTACAAGGACATGCTGCGGGTGAAATCACTTGATGCAGCGAAGGGCCTGGTCAGCACGGATGCCAGCCTGCCGATGAACACCGCGAAGTTCTGGGAAGACACCAAGCGCCACCTCGTGGGCGAAATTGATTTCTCCGTGGAGATGACGCTGGTGGGGCCGGACACCAAGGTCAGCGCGGTGCGCGTGCCGGGCAAGGAACTGCCGGAGGGCATGATCAAAGGCATGCAGATGTATGGTTATCTGGGCCCGTATCAAACGCACCCGGCACTGGAACCGGTGTTCAAGGCGATCAAGCAGATCAAGGTCGAGGCCGATGGCGTGCTGCTTTCCACCCAGCCCTGAGCATGGAACTCCCCCAGCACCCCAATCCCTGGCAGACGGTCTCCACGCGCGAGACCTATACGAACCCCTGGCTTCGCGTGCGGGAGGATCAGATCATCAAACCCAGTGGCGGACCGGGCATCTATGGCGTGGTGGAATACAAAAACATCGCCGTGGGCGTGATCCCCGTGGATGACGCTGGTTTTACCTGGCTCGTCGGCCAGTGGCGTTACTGCCACGAGCGTTATGAATGGGAAATCCCCGAAGGCGGCTGTCCGACGGGTGAATCGCCGACCGAGGCGGCCAGACGCGAGCTATTGGAAGAAACCGGCATCGCGGCCGAAAAAATCGAGCCCCTGCTCTCCGGCATCCAGCTCTCCAACTCCACCACCAACGAAGTCTGCGACATCTTCATCGCCACCGGCCTGACTTTTGCACAAGCGCAGCCGGAGGACACCGAGCAACTCGAAGTGCTGAAACTCCCGCTGACTGAAGCGATCCAAATGGCCCGCGACGGCCGTATCCGCGACAGCGTGAGCGTGCTCGCGCTGCTGGCGGTGGATGCAAGGCGGGGATGAGTTCTCCAGGTGTCTTCAGTGGGTTATCCCACACAAACGGCAACTGACATCGCCCCGTCTCACTTCTTCCCCACGCGATACAACGCCAGCTCCGTGCGGATCAGGAGATCGTTGTCGCACACCGCCATCGAGGCCAGGGTCTTCTCCTTCAACTCGCTCGTCGCCACCACCTGCAGCGTCTTGCCCGGCTTCACCACGGCGGACGCACCCTTCTCGTCGATCGCATAGATCAGCCCGTCGGCATACATTAGCGAGGCGGAGCTCGGGCCCAGCAGACGCTCTTCAAAATACACCGTATTCGTCTTCGCATCACGACAGGTGAACAGACCGTTGTCGGCCAGCATGTAGAGTTCGTCACCGATCACCAGCATGGAGGGATTGTGCGGCACATACTTCGTCTCCTGCCACACCACATGCGTGTTCGTCACATCACCCTTGCCGTCCGCCTTGATCGCCATACCCACCGGTTTGTCGTAGCCCGTGCTGAGGAAAATCATCCCGTGTGCATACACCGGCCGCGGCACCACCGAGTAGCCCGTGCCATACATCACATGCCAGATCTCGCTGCCGTCCTGCGGGTTCAGCGCTTGCACGATCCCGCTGCCCGCGCTGATCACCTGCGTCTGGCCTGCCACATTGATGACTAGGGGTGTGCAGAAGGAAAACTTGCTCTTCGCTTCCGTCGCCGGGCGAGCGATTTTCCACTGTGTCTTGCCCGTCGCTTTGTCCAGCGCCACCACGCACGGGTCCGTGGACCCATCGGCGTTGAAGATGAGCAAATCGTCCACCAGCACCGGACTGCCGCCCGTGCCATGCTGCGGGGTGTAACCGTTCTCCTGAGACAGCCACACCACCTTTCCCGCCTCATCCAGACAGGCCGTGCCGTGATGGGAAAAATGCGCATACAAGCGCCCCGCCTCGTAAATCACGGTCGGACTCGCCTGGCTGTTCTTCGGGTGCATCTTCAGCGCCGCCGGATCTCGCGCCTCAATCACCGGCGTGTCCCACAGCACCTTCCCCGTCGCCGCATCCAGGGCGATGACATGCAGGCTCACCGGCTTCGGTGGCGGCGGTGGTGCCTTCTTCGCGGGTGCAGGCCGTTTGGAACCTTCCGCCTTTGGAGCCATGACAACCGGAGGCGCGACAGGTTCAGGTGCCACCGCAGTCGGCTCCACCGGCAGTTCCACCGCCGACGTGATGAATATCTTCCCGTTCACCACCACGGGGGATGACCAGCCCTTCCCTGCAACCTCCGAGCGCCAAACGATGTTCTTGTCCGGCGCCCACTCCGTCGGCAATCCCTTCGCGGTGGAAAACCCCTGCGCCGTCGGCCCACGGAACTCCGGCCACAGTCCTTCAGCGTGAGTAAAGACAGCCAACAAGCAAAGCCCGAGCGAGGAAAGAAGAGAGAAGCGCGACATCATAAGAGGCGGAAGGAACGGCCCACCCTAAGAAAAGCTTTCTGCCATCTCAGGCTTTTAAAAATCGACATCAGTCCACCTGCCCTTCTTCCTCCGCATTCGTCATTCGTCATTCGTCATTCGTCATTCGTCATTCGTCATTCGTCATTCGTCATTCGTCATTCGTCATTCGTCATTTTCACACACACCACCTCGCCCGCATTGCTGCGGCACAGCAAGCGTTGCCGTGACAGTACCGGCAGCACCCAGCATTTCCCTTCGAGCACCGGCATCCGCGCGAGCACCTGGATGCCGCTGTCCGAGGGCTGGCAGAGTTGCAGTTCACCCGCCGTGCTCAGCACGATGAGATGCTCGTCGCTGAAGATCGCCGTACCTTTGTTCACCTCGGCGGATTCCCACAACGCCTTGCCCGTCGTCAAATCGAGGCAGCGCAGGTCATTCACCCCGCGCTTCGAATCGTTGAAGACCATCAGCGCGTTCTTGCCCCAGGGCACGCCGGAATTGTACAGCAGGCCGAGGTCGAGTACATTCCACACTGCGGCGAGTGTGCTGCCGTCAAAGCGCAGCCCAGTGGAGCCGTCGTTGCCGGTGTGGGAGATGAAGATCGTGCCGTCACTGCCGATCATCGGGGTGGCGCAGTTGCAGAAGTCGTTCGTTGTCGTCGCGTAGCTTGCGATCTCGCTACCGTCCTGCGGATTGAGCACCACGAGTTCGCGGCCCTTGAACATTACCAGCCGCTCCTGCCCGCCGAGTATCGTCATCACCGGCGTCGCGTAGCCCGCTTCACCGCTGCCCTTCGCCCACAGCGTGTCGCCGTTGCTCACGTTCAGGCACACGGTCGATCCCTCATCACCGCCGACATCGAGAAACAACTTCCCCTGCCACAGCAGCGGGCTGCCCGCGTAACCATAGACCGGTCGCTTGCCGTTGAAATCGCGCAGCAGGCTCTTCTGCCACAGTACTTTTCCCGTCGCAGACTCCAGGCAAAACACATCGCCCTCGCGGCTCACGGTGAAGACGCGCCCTTCGCCTACACACGGTGTCGTACTCGGACCGCCGGGCACGATGGGCATCTGGTGCGCCGCGCTTTTACACGGGTAATCATGCCGCCACAGCACCTTGCCGGTCGAAAGATCGTGGCACCAGATCGTGTCCTGATTCTCGCCGTCGTTGCCTGCCGTGAAAACGTGCCCGTCCACCACTGCGAATGACGCCATGCCCGCGCCCACTTGCGCACGCCACGCCACCGGCAGCCCCTCCTTCGGCCAATCCTTGCGCCAACCGGTTTCGGTTGTCGTGTTGTTGCGCGTTGGACCGTGAAATTGCGGCCAGTCCTCGTCTGTCGCCGCCTGAGCGCTCATCACGCCGAGGAACAAGGCCCATGTCAGGAGATGCAGCGGAGAATTCATGCGCGTTTAAGGGGCGGGTTCCACCGTCACGATCTCCACGTCAGCCATCGGCTTGCCGCCGCTGGTGCCACCGATCGCCATGAGGTGCGTGTCATCCAGCGCGATCAGTTGATGAAAATAGCGCGACTTCGCCAGCTTCCCGCACTCGCTCCATACCTTCGCGTCCGCACCGATGCGATACACCTTCCCGCCCTCCGGGCTCACATAGAGATTGCCGCCCGCCACGCAGGCTGCGCAGCCAAAGGCCATCGCCCGATCCTTCTCGCCCACTGGCGGTGCGCTGCTCCACTGCTGCGTCATCGGGTCATAGATGTTCACCACCGAGGAGAGTTCGTTGTCCTCTGTCATCCCACCGATGCACCAGAGCTTTCCGGCAAACACCACCGCCGCCAAGGCGCGGCGTGTCCACGGTTGCGGCAGCGTCTGCCATCCCGCCTCCGGCTTGGTCAAATCCAGCACCACCATCGTGTCGTGCCACTTCTTCTCCTTTGGCGCATCGGGAGCCGGCTTCGCCGTGCCCACCTTCAGTGGCCAACCGCCCACCGCGTAGAGTTGATCGCCGATCACTGCCAGCGCATGGCTTGAGCGCGGCTCCGGCAGCGACGGCAGTTTGCTCCACGTCTTCGTCTGCGGATCAAACATCGCCGCATGATCCAGTGACATCAGTTTCTGCTCCGCCCCCGGCGCATTCTGCGGCTGCATCCCGCCCACGAGGGTCAGTTTGTCCTGCCATGCCACGATCCCCGGACTCTGCACCGGCACATCGCCCGGCAGCACCCCCCACGCGTTCTGCTTGCTCAGCGACATCCGCCACAGCGCCCCGCTCACCGTCTCCGTGGAATACTCATGCGCCTTCCCCGCATGCCCGCCATAGACATAGACGGTCCCCTCACACACCGCCGCCCCAAAACTCGTCACCGCCTTCGGTAGCGGCGGCGGCTCCGCCCCCTGCAACAGGTTTGACGACAACACGGACAGGACTCCCAGAAGGAAACGCAAAGAATAACGGCTCATGCCTCCGAGTATCACCACCCACCTCCTTCCCGCAAGCTCCACGTCGTTCCATCTCCAACACGACAGCGCTGTAAAAACCTTGTCGGCACGGTGATGTCATGACAGAGTGAAACTCATGAACACGGAACAACTGCAGCAGCTCAAGGCAATGGTGGAAGACGCGAGCGACCTGCCTGAGGCAGCGAAAATTAAGCTGCTCGAGCTGCTGGCACAGGCACAGGCACAGGCACAGGCACAGGCACAGGCACAGACGGACGCGGACACTGCCCCGGAGGAGCCGGAGGGCACCCACGGCCAGTGGCTGTCTTCCGTGGCGGAACTTGAGGCCGCGCACCCGGAAGCGACGGGATTCATGAACCGGCTGGCGACGACGCTGGCGAACATGGGCATCTGAGATGCGGCCCTGAAAGAACCCTGATTCCGCCTTTGACAGGGGGAAAGAGGCGGGTAGTATCGCGGCCCCTTTCCCCAGAGGAATCTAGCCATGCCAAACACCCAAGTCATTCTCAAAGAAAAAATCAAAGGTCTCGGAGCCGAGGCTGATGTCGTCAGCGTGAAGCGCGGCTTTGCCCGCAACTTCCTGATTCCACAAGGCAAGGCTTACGAGTCCACCAAGGCCAACCTGCGCTACACCGAGCGTCTCAAAGCCGTCCGCGCTGAGCGTGAGTCCAAGGAAGTCGCCGAAGCCGACAAGCTGGCAGCCAAGCTCAAGAAGCTGCGCCTCAAGCTCACGCTGGCCACCGGTCAGGGCGGCAAGGCCTTCGGTTCCATCACCACCATCGACATCGCCAAGGCGATCACCGACGAGACCAAGCTGGAGATCGACCGCCACATGATCGTGCTGGAAAAGCCGATCAAGACCACCGGCAACTTCGAAATCGTCGTCAAGCTCGGCCACGAAGTCACCGCCACCGTCAAGCTGGCGGTCTCCGCCGCTGGCGACGAGGCTCCGGCCGAAGCAGCCGAATAAGACAGCCCCTTCAACACCTTCTGTGAAGCCGCCCGGTGCAAGCCCGGCGGCTTCATTGTTTCCGGGTTTTGCCGTCAAATTTCACGGCACCGGCAATGACACGAAAGAGCCGCCGCCGAATGGGGTATTGAAAAGGTCTGTTTTGTCTCCCTATTCGGAGACCTCCAACCTTACCATCATGAAGAAATACAACGTCGGAATCATCGGTTACGGCTGGGCCGCCAGCGCCCACATTGAAGCCATCAACAAAACCACGCAGGGCCAGGTCACCGCGATCTACTCCTCCCGCCCGCTCGACGACGCCGAGCTCAGCGCCAAGCACGGCACGCCGATCAAGAGCTACCAAAACCTCGACGAGATGCTCGCCAATCCCGACATCCATGTCGTGGACATCTCCAGCTACCCCAGCCAGCACCGCGACCAGGCTGTGGCCGCCGCCAATGCGAAGAAGCACATCATCCTGGAAAAACCGATGGCCAATTCGCTCCAGGAAGTGCGTGAGATCGCCGCCGCCGCCAAGGCCAACGGCGTGAAGGGCTGCGTCTGCTTCGAATGCCGCTTCTCGAACCAGTTCCAGGTCACCAAGGCGCTCATTGATGAAGGCCTGCTCGGCAGCCTCCATTACGGCGAGGTGGACTACTTTCACGGCATCGGCCCGTGGTACGGCCAGTTCCGCTGGAACACCGGCAAGAAAAACGGCGGCAGCGCCCTCCTCACCGCCGGCTGCCACGCCCTCGACGCCTTGCTCATGATGATGGGCACCGAAGTCGAGAGCGTCACCAGCTTCTCCACCAAGAGCCAGAGCGAGATCTTCAAGCCCTACGAGTACGACACCACCAGCGTCACCCTCATCCATTTCAAAAACGGTGCCGTCGGCAAGTCTGCCGCAGTGGTGGACTGCCTACAGCCCTACTACTTCCACACCCATCTTTGCGGCAGCCAGGGCAGTCTGCTGGATGACAAATTCCACTCCATGAAGCTCCACACCGACAAAGGTGCGTGGAGCAAGCTCTCCATGAAGATGCTCGACTCCGGCGACGTGAGCGACCACCCTTACCAGAGCCAGTTCCAGGCCTTCTTTGATGCCCTAGATGAAGGCAAAGACATGCCGCTCACCAGCTTCACCGAATCCCTCAAGAGCTTCGAAGTCATCTTCGCCTCCGACAAGAGCGCCGAGCAGGGCGGCAAGCCCGTGCGCATCGCGGATCTCGGCTAAGGCAGCGCTGCTTACATCCAACGCAAAACCGCAGAGCGGAGCTTTGCAATGGCTTGCTCTGCGGTTTTCTCATCTTGTATGTTGGAGGCGTCCTGATTTCGGGCTGCAACGAAAGTAATGCAGCTTGGAACTCAGGCGAGCTGGTGACGGCCAGCCCGCCTGAGAGCATGAGGGAGAGACCGGTTCCTCATCTTGGCCCTTTGATGTCGGCGCAGAGCAAGTCATCCACATGCCAGGACAAGCTTGAACTCGAACAGATGAAGGAGCCTGCACCAGGGCAACCCGGCTCGAGCGCCTGGGCGAGGTGCTCAATGTCACCGCACTGCGCCGCATGACGCGCCAGCAGGAGCTGCCCGACATCGCCGGACATGAGCGGCGCGTCGAAACAACAGCGCAGGCGGGTGCGATCCGGCAGTCGCGTGTCGATGAACTCGGGGATTAGCTCGCTGCGGACTAGGTTTGGCATGGTTTGAACGCCCGCATGGATGGCTCAATGCAAACCAGACCCAGACACTCTTTTTGGCCTTCATGACGTTAATTCAGTTCCATTCTGGAAAGCCCTCAACTCTTTATGCATATGCGTATGGATGGCCAAGAGACGCAACCGCATCTCTGCGTGTTTTTCGCAAAGGCTCCACCATGCTGCGCATCGTTGACAACAATAGATTCGCGCAAGTTTGCCAGCCCGCGCATGCCATGAGTCGTGCGCGGGCTGTTTTCTGCCCATGGGAGCGCAAAGAGGATCATTGGAGTAATTGAGTAGGGGCTTCCCAATCATCATTCCGCTGCTCCAATACACCGCCACTCCACCTCCCATATGCTCTACGACGCCCACAACCACCTCCAGGACGAGCGCCTTGACCCATGGCGGGAGCAAATCATCGCCATGCTGCCGCAGACCGGTCTCGCGGAGATGATCGTGAACGGCTCCTGCGAAGAAGACTGGCCGCAAGTCGCCGTACTGGGCCGCGATCATGCCTGGATGCGGCCCGCTTTCGGCCTGCACCCATGGTATGTGAAAGAGCGTGGCCCTGACTGGCTGCTAGGCCTGCGGGATCACCTCGCGGCGCACCCGCGTGCCGTCGTGGGCGAGATCGGCCTGGATCGCTGGATCGAGAATCCTGACATCGACGCGCAGCTCGCGTGTCTCAGCACCCAGCTCGCCCTGGCCGTCGAATTCGACCGCCCTGCCACCATTCATTGCCTGCGCGCTTGGGGCTTGCTGGAGGAGACACTGCGCGCATGCCCCCTGCCCCGCCGTGGTTTCCTACTGCATTCCTATGGCGGTCCGGCGGAGATGATCCCCGCATTCGTCAAACTGGGTGCCCGCTTTTCCCTCTCGCCCTACTTTGGTCATCCGCGCAAGGCCGCCCAGCTCGCCGTCTTCCAGGCCGTACCGCTCGACCGCCTCTTGGCGGAGACGGATGCGCCGGACATGTGGCCGCCGGATGAACTGAACCCGCATCCGCTCCAATCGGTGGATGGAAACGCCCTGAATCATCCCGCCAACCTCACGGTGAGCTACGAACTGCTCGCGCAAGTTCACCGCCTGCCCGTGGCGCAGATGCAGGCCATCATCGCCTCCAATTACCGTGCTTTGTTCAGTTTTTGATTCGCTCCTTGGGATAGCAAGCCGCTTATTCTGCTTTCGTCATTAATCATTCACGCCTTGCACCCGCGCTCTAGCCCGCCATTTCCTTCCTAAATGCCTGTTATGCGCAAAACCAAGATTCTCTGCACCCTCGGCCCCGCCACGGAAAGTCCCGAAGCCATCGCCATGCTCATCGCCAAGGGCGCTGACATCATCCGCCTGAACATGAGCCACGCCTCCCACGACTGGGTGCGCATGGTGTATGCACGCATTCGTGATGCCGCCGGCCACGCTCACCGCGAGATCGCCGTGCTCATGGATCTCACCGGCCCCAGCATCCGCACCGGCGATGTCGAGCAGCCCTGGCAGCTCCAGGTCGGCGACACGGTCGAGCTCCGCTGCAAACCCGATGTCACTGCTTCCACGCAGTATTCCGTCGGCGTCAACTACCCGGAACTTGGCAAGGATTTGAAAGCTGGCGACACCATCATGGTGGACGGCGGCATGATTCAGATCAAAGCCACCGACGTGACCGACCGGCGCGTGATCGGCACCGTACTGACCAACGGCGAGATGAAATCCCGCCGTCACATCAATCTCCCCGGCGTGCCGGTGCGCCTGCCGCCGCTCACGCAGAAAGATTACGCTGATCTCGATCTCGGCGTCGAACTGGGGGCCGATTACTTCGCGCTCAGCTTTGCGCGTGAACCCGCCCACATTCAGCACTTGCAACTCCTGCTGGAGCAGAAAGGCAGTAAGGCACGCGTCATCGCCAAAATCGAAAACCAGCAGGCGCTTCAAAACCTCGACTCCCTCGTCGAGGCCAGCGCCGGCATCATGGTCGCCCGTGGCGATCTCGGCAGCGAGTGCCCCATCGAAGACCTGCCGCTGATTCAGCGCCAGATTGTCGAACGCTGTTCCTATCATGGCCGCAAGGTCATCGTGGCCACGCAGATGCTCGAAAGCATGATCACCAACCCCGTGCCGACGCGGGCCGAGGTCACCGACATCTTCAACGCCGTCATCGAGCAGGTGGACTGCGTCATGCTCAGTGGCGAGACCAGCGTGGGGCGCTACCCAGACAAATGCGTCGAGGTGCTCGACACCGTCATCCGCCGCATTGAGCAAAAATATCCCTCCGGCCGCTTCGCCAGCGATGCCCCGCTCAAAACGAACAAGCACAAGACCGTCAAGGCCGCCATCACTCTGGCCAACAGCATCGAGGGTTCCAAGCTCCTCGTCTTCACCCTGCGCGGCATCATGGCGCATCTGCTCGCGCATCAGCGGCCCGAGTTCGCCCCCATCTTTGCCTTCACGCCCAAGCTCTATGTCAGCCGCATGCTCGTCTCCGCGCGCGGTGTGCATCCCTTTGTGCTCGATCTCGTCGAAGGCCAGCCCGAGACCACCATCAGCAACGCCATCGCCCTCCTACGCCGCGAAAACCTCATCAAGCCGGGTGATCCGCTGGTGATCCTCAGTGACGCGTTGTACGACGGCGCCAATGTGGACGCCATCCTGCTGCGTGAGGCTTGATGACATGGGTTGTCCTGCAATTTGGCACAACGTCCGCCGTACTCTCTCCATCTCGACCATGCGCCACCTCTGCCTACTGCTTCTATCGCTCTGCATCGCCCCCCTGGCGCAGGCGGAGTCGCGCGTCTTTGTCAGCCTCGCCGGCACGCTGTTGGAGGCAGAAATCGTCACCGTCACGGGTGATAACATCAGCCTGAAACGAGTGTCTGACGGCCAGACCTTGGTCGTAAACCGCAAGACGCTCTGCAAGGAGGACAACAGCTATATCGAGAGTTGGATGGTGGACCACCCTGATCAGATTTCAGCCGCGACTCCCGCCCCGTCTGACACGACGGCTCCTGCGCCCAAGTTCAGCCTTGTCTGCGATGTACAAACATCCAAAAGCAACCGCGGCCCACCTGACGGTGGTCAGCGCACCATCGAAATCGGTTACAACTTTAATCTGAGCAACCGCGAGGTGCAGCGCGATCTGAAAGGTGCCAAAGGCATCGTGCTCACGCTCGCCAAGGACGCCTCCGGCGGGGATGGCGATCTCATTGTCCTACAGAAAGCGGAGTTCGACGTGACCATTCGCGCGCAATCCAAGATGGTGCATGCCACCCCGCGTGTGCTGTTGAGCTATTATCAGGGTGCGAGCGCCAGGATTGGCGTCTCAAACTACGGCTACGTCGTTTTCATCTTCGATGCCGCTGGCAATGTGCTGCTCACCCGGTCCAATCCCGTGGGCAACACGAAATACCTGGCGGAAGTTCAGGCAATCAAAGAAGTACCCTGCGTCATCGACCGCGACTTCAAAGTGCGTCCCGACACGGTGGTCCCTTCTGGCAACATCCAGTTCTGACTCCTGCGGCGGCGCTCACCCGCCGCCTTCTTGATACACGCCGTAGTCGGTGTTGATGCCCCAGAGGTCGTGCCCGGCGTTGTCAGCCAGATTTTCCGCCGCCAGCAAGCCCATGAGCATGCTGTGGTCCTGGTTGTTGTATTTGAAAGCACCACAGCGGCCGATAGCCGTGATGTGCGTCAAGGTGGACTGCAAATGGGACACCACCACGGCCAGGTCACGGCGATAACCTTTGCGATAGACCGGGTAGCATTTGGGAATGCGCACCAACTTGGCATCGAGCACCGCAGCCTTACCAATCAGCCCGGTGCTGCGTATCTCCTCAGTCGCTAGCCGGGTCAGGTCCGCCTCGCTCATGGTGTGCAATTCATCGCCGTCCGAGCACCAGTACTCCAGAGCCAGCACGCTCTGCCCCGCCGCACCACGAATACCCGGCGACCAGTTGCGGAAATTCGTCACTCGTCCCAACCGCAGTTCCGGCGAATGAATGTACAGCCACTGGTCGAAAAACAAATCATCGCGATCCACCAGCAGATAAACCAGCAGCGTGTGGCGGTAGGCCAGCCCGGTGCAGGCCCGGCGCACTGGCTCCGGCAATTCTGGCAGCGCGGCGCACAGCGCCGTCAGCGGCATGGTGGAAATGATGTGGTCAAAGTGCCGCGTCTCGCCGTTTTCCAACCGCAGCACCCGACCGTCCTCCGCCGCAGCGGACACCGGCGTGGACAGATGCAGTTGCCCGCCCATGTGGCGAAAACTTGCCGCCATTTGCTCATACACAGCGCCGGTGCCGTGGGCAGGATATTCAAACTGGTCCACCAGCGTCGCGTGCGCCCCAGCGTTCAGCCGTAGCATGCTCAGTGCGGCCTCACCGAGGGAGAATTTCTTGATGCGCTGAGCAGCAAAGTCGGCGTCCAGCTCATCGCAGCCGATACCCCACAGTTTCTCGCTGTACGATTTGAAAAACATCTCATGCAGTCGGCGGCCAAACGCTCCCACCACCCAATCCTCGAAGCTCTCCGGCACCCGCTGCGTGCGTAGCCGCTCACGTCCGTAACTCATCGCGCAGCGCATGGCATTGAGCAGGCCCATATTCGCCAGCGCGTTCATCGGCCGCAGCGGATAATCATAGAACAAGCCGCGAAAAAAAATGCGCGTCCGGCGCTCGATCACATGGCAGTCAGCCCCCGCCATTTCCTTCCAGAATCGCCGCACCTTCTCGTCCCGCGTGAAAAAACGGTGCGGCCCCAAGTCCACCTTGTGACCCCACAACTCCAGCGTCCGCGACATCCCGCCCACATGCGGCCCGGCCTCGAAAATCTCCACCTCCAGGCCACGCCGTGCCAGTTCATGCCCGGCCGTTAATCCCGCAGGCCCAGCGCCGATGATGCCGATCCGCTTCATGCCCTCCCCGCCTTCCTGTCAGTCAGTTTGGGCAGCAGCAGGCCGATGGCCCCCGTCAGCAGCAGCACTGTCGGAATAAAAATCTGCCAGCGTGCCGTCGGCATGATCTGATATAGCAGCCAGCCAGCCGGAAGCCCGAATAGCGCGAGCCAAAACGCCCGCCGCCCCGTCTGCAAGGCCAGCGCTAGCACTCCCAGCACCAGCACATCGTTGTAAGGATTGCGATAGGCAGGCAGGAACCAGTCCGTGAGAAAAAACCAGACTACGAAGCCGACTAGCAAAGTCGTTTCACCCGCATTGCGCCGCCACCAGAACCAGCCGCCGATGCCCGCCGCCAACGCCAGTCCCAGCGGCCACTCGGGAAAATCCACCACGCCTTGGCCTTTGAGAATGCGGATGATCGAGGAGTCCGCGTACTGCCGCACATGATGCAGCGCCAGCTTGTCGATCTCGATCCCCTCCACCGTGGCAGGATACTTCTGCGCTGGCGGGCGCGGCTTATCCCCATGCCGTTGCAGTTCCGACCAACCCTTCATCCCGCTCAGGTAATCCGTCCAAATGCTGCCCCGGAAAGCCAGCGGCAGTAGGGCAAAAACACAGGTGCTCACTACGGCGGCACGCCACTGCGCGCGGTCCCGCATCCAGATGAACGGCACCAACAGCAACAACACTGGCGGACGCAGGCACAGCAAAAGCCCTGCCACTACCCCAGCCCAGCCGGAGCGCCGCTCCCGCACCAGCGTCACCCACAGCGCTACCAGCAGGCCCAGCAGAATGTAAATTTGGCCGCGATCCACATGATGCTTCCACGCCAGCGTGTGGCTAAACCCCACGATCAGCGCCGCCCAGGCCCAGCGCTTCCATCCCGGCTCCAGCAGTCGCCACCAAAGCGCACCGCTGCCTAACAAACACAGCCATTCAATCACCAGCCACACCACCTGCGCATCGCGATAGGACAGCTCCGCAATCGGCAGCATGAGCAGCAGCGCGGTCGGCGTCACCGTCGTCAGGCTCACCTTCATCGCCAGATTGTTAAACGGGTCACACAGCTCCTCCGGCCCACCGCTCCGCCATTTGTAGTGAAACGGGTCCATGCCCTGCGCCATCACCCGTGCGCCGGTGATGCGGTTGCGGTAATCAATCGATCCCCCTGTCGTCACCAACTGCCAGTCCTCGCAAAAACTCGCCGCCAGCACTCCGGCAAGCGCCAGCGCCGCCAGCAGGCGGAAACGGACAGAGCGGGTAGGCGTGGAGTCGGACATTCGTTGAAAGGCCGCCTAGACTTCAACTCGCTGTCTTGATGTCAAGCTCCGTGGCAGCTCCACTCACTCCTTTGTCACGACCTCGTCCAAATTCAGCAGCATGAGGCACAAGCCGGTCCAGACTGCATGTTCGACGGAATCAAGCGATTCGTCGCGCTTTGACTCGCCAACCGCGAGCAGCTTCACTGCCGCATCACGATTCGCCGCCATCTGCGCCTTCAATTTTCCAAGCTGCACCCGCAGCAGCACGAACTCGGCTGCTGCCGGCATCCGACAGGTCACAAGCTGGAAGGCATGGGTCAGCACCGCGTCCTCATCGCCTCTTCGCGCCAGCAGCACCCGCTGGGCGAGAGAGCGAGCCGCCTCCACATAGGTCGTATCATTCAGCATCACCAGCGCGTGCAGCGGCGTGTTCGTGCGCGTGGCCTTGATCACGCAAGTCTGCCGCGCCGCATTATCAAACAGCATGGTGGGGCCAACAATACGCCGCCAGAAAGTGTAGAGCGTGCGGCGATAAAGCGCGTCACCGTGGTCCTGCACATAGCTCTTCTTTCCAAACGTCGCCTCCTCCCAGATGCCATCCGGCTGGTAGGGCTTCACGGATGACCCGCCGATCTGCTCCTTCATCAAGCCGGACACAAACAATGCCTGATCACGCAGCATCCACGACGGCATGCGGAAACGTGGCCCGCGTGCCAGCAGTCGATTGTCAGGATCAAGCTCGGCGTCACGAATCTTCGCTGACTGCCGATACGTCTCGCTGGTCACAATCAAACGCAGCAGCGCCTTCACATCCCAGCCGCTTTCGATAAACTCCGCCGCCAGCCAGTCCAGCAGCTCGCGTTGCGGTGGCGTCTCGCCCTGCACGCCGAAGTCCTCCGCCGTTTTGACCAGTCCGATGCCAAACAGCGCCTGCCAGAAGCGGTTCACCGTGACACGGGCCGTCAGCGGATTGTCCCGGCTCACGATCCATTGCGCGAAGCCCAGGCGATTACGCGGTGCGTCCTGCACCAGCGGCGGCAGGCTGGCGGGCACCGTGAAACTGACCTTCTCGGTGGTCGGTTTGTCATACGCGCCTTTTTCCAAAATAAACGTCTCACGCGGCTGCGGCAGCGTGTCCATCACCATCACCTTGGTGACGTTGTTACTCGCGGACACTTTTTCGCGCACAGCGGCGAGCAGTTTTTGCAGTACTTTCGAATACGCAGCGTCCTTCTCCTTGAAATAGTTCACCGCTTCCAGCAGCGCATCCACACTGCGGTTCTTCGGCTCGGTTTTCGCGATGTAGTTCGGCAGATTGCCCGGCAGATTGGTCGCAGCCGATTCCGTTAGCGGTTTGCCTTCGGCGCGGGGGAACTTTTTCAGCTCAAACGTCGCCACTTCCTGCGCAGTGGCATTCACCTTCTGCGTGGCGGTCTTCACGCGCTCCAGCTCGGCAGGCGTGGAAATGTCCATCGCGGGCGCGGCCTGCCCGCTGCGGCCTTTGCCGTCCTCGCTGGTCTGATTGAACACATCGTAGAGCGCGAAATAATCCCGCATCGTTAGCGGGTCGAACTTGTGATCATGGCACTTCGTGCAGCTCATGGTGAGGCCCAACCAGACCGTGCTGGTGGCCTCCACGCGGTCCATCACATTCTCCACCCGCGTCTCCTCGGCGATGCGGCCGCCCTCGCCGTTGATCATGTGATTGCGGTTGAACCCCGACGCCAGTTTCTGTTCCTGCGTCGCGTTGGGCAACAGATCACCAGCAAGCTGCCAGACCGTGAACTGGTCGTAGGGCATGTTGTCATTGATCGCCCGCACCACCCAGTCACGCCATGGCCACATGGTTCGCTCAGGATCGCCCTGATAGCCGTTCGTGTCCGCATACCGCGCCGCATCCAGCCAGTCCCAGGCCCAGCGCTCGCCAAACTGCGGTGAACTCAGCAACCGCTCGACCGCCTGCGCATAATTCTCCTTCAATTGCTCCGGCGCTGGCGGCAATCCCGTCAAATCGAGTGCAACACGCCGCCGCAGCGTCACCGCAGCAGCCTGCGGCGCGGGTTGCATCCCCTGCTCCGCCAGTTTCGCTTTCACAAAAGCATCAATCGGATTCTTTGCGCCATTCGTCGGCACCTGCGGCCGCTCAATCCGCTCAAACGCCCAGTGCTGGCCCCACTGCGCGCCTTCATCAATCCACTGCTTCAAAAGCCGCTTCTGCGCATCCGTGAGCTTGCGATTGCTCTTCGGCGTCGGCATCACGTCATCGGGGTCCGTGCTGAAAATGCGTTCGATCAGCGAACTTGCGTGGCTTTTGCCCGGCAAAATTGTCGCCACGCCGTCCTTCACTGCCTTCGCCTCTTTTTCCACATCCAGCCGCAGGTCGGCCTTGCGCTCGTTCACGTCTGGGCCGTGGCAGAAATAGCAGTTCTCACTGAGGATCGGCTGGATGTCGCGTGAGAAATCAATCGCCCCCGCTGCGAGAGCTGGGCTGAAGCTGAGGAGAACGAAAAGATAACGCATGGTTGGAGGCAGGATTAATACGCAGGCAGCAGGTTCACTGTTGCCAGAGGTGCATGGCCGAATCTAGCATGTGCCATGCACATTCCGTCCCTCATCGAGCGCAAACGCGACGGCGGCGTGCTCACCTCCGAGGAGATCCATGCGATCATCCGTGCCTTTACGCGCGGCGACATGCCGGAATACCAGATGAGTGCCCTCGCCATGGCCATCTTCTTCCGCGACATGACGTCAGAGGAAACCGCCGCGCTCACCGACGCGATGCTGCACAGCGGCTCGATGCTGGCCTGGAACGATGACGATCCCATGCGTGTCGATAAACACAGCACTGGTGGTATCGGCGACAAAACCTCGCTCATCCTCGCCCCGCTGCTCGCCTGTGACGGCGTGTGGGTGCCGATGATCTCCGGCCGCAGCCTCGGCATCACCGGCGGCACGCTCGACAAGCTCGAAAGCATCCCCGGTTTCCGCACCCAGCTCAGCGAGGTCGAAATCCACCAGGTCATTGACCAAGTCGGTTGCGTCATGGTCGGCCAGACGGCTGGCATCTGCCCTGCCGACAAAAAACTTTACGCCTTGCGTGATGTCACCGGCACGGTGCCCAGCATCCCGCTCATCACCGCCAGCATCATGAGTAAAAAGCTCGCCGAAGGCCTCAACCGGCTCGTGCTCGATGTGAAATTCGGCTCCGGCGCCTTCATGAAAACGGAAGAGCAGGCGCATGCGCTCGCGCAAAGCATGGTCCGCGTCGGCAATGCGCTCGGTGTGCGCTCCAGCGTGCGATTGAGCGCGATGAACGAACCCACCGGTGAAGCCGCCGGCAATGCGCTCGAAGTCGCCGAATGCGTGCGCTGCCTCAAAGGCGAAGGCCCGCAGGATTTGGAGGATATCGTGCTTGATCTCGCCTCCGCCGTTGCCATTTCACCACGCGTGGATCTGCAAAAGATGCTCCATCGCGGCGATGCTTGGCGCAAATTTCAGCAGATGGTCGCCCTGCAAGGCGGCAACGTCGATGCGCTGGAAAAAATCACCACCGAGCATCGCGCCCCCTTCATCGGCGAACTTAAAGCCCCTGCCGACGGCGTGCTGCAACGCATGGACGCAGGCGGCATCGGCCACGTCGTGCTCGAACTCGGGGCTGGCCGCTCCAACGCCGCCGATCCCGTCGATTTCGCCGTCGGCTGCGATCAAATCGCCAAAACTGGCACGCAGGTGCAGACCGGTGATGTCCTACTCCGCGTTCACGCCCGCACAAAGAAGGCGCTGGCACTCGCCCTCGACATTTTGCCGCAGCATATCGACATCGTTTGACGTTTGCCTCCCATGAACCGCCGCCGCTTCCTCCAGACCACCGCCGCAGCCGCTGCGATGCACGAATCCGTTCAGGCCGCACCGCCTGCCACGCGCATCATCGACACCCACACGCACTTCTACGATCCCACGCGTCCCGGCGGCGTGCCGTGGCCGAAGGCAGGCACCAAACTGCACCGCACCGTCCTGCCTGCCGACTGGCTCGCTGTGGCGGCACCTCATGGGATCCAAGAAACCGTCGTCGTCGAAGCCAGCCTGCTGGTGGAGGACAACCAGTGGATTCTCGATATCGCCGCCAAGGAAAAATCCATCGTCGGTTTCGTCGGTCATCTCGATCCAGGCGCTGAATTCGCCGCGAATTTGCGGCGCTTTGCCGCCAATCCCATCTTCCGTGGCATTCGCTGGAGCGGCGCGTTTTTGCAGGATGAAACGAAACGCGACAGCGTGCTCGGCGGAGCCAGACTCCTCGCCGAACACGGCCTCGAACTCGATTTGAACGGCTCATCCGCCTATCTGCCGTACGCCGCGAAGCTTGCTGCCGAGATTCCTGATCTGCGGATCGTCATCAATCACCTCGGCGCTTCGGGCGACCCGCAGTCGTTGAAACCCGAGTGGCAGGACAACATCCGTGCTGTCGCGAAACAGCCGAATGTCTTCATGAAAGTCTCCGCCCTCGCCGAGCAGGTGAAATGCCCCGAAGGCCAAGCACCTCGCGACACCGCTTATTACCTGCCCATTCTCGACCATCTCTGGGAAACCTTCGGTCCCGACCGCCTCATCTACGGCAGCAACTGGCCCGTCTCCGACCGAGGCGCACCGTATGATGTCGTCTTCAAGATCGTGGACGACTACTTCCGCGCCAAAGGCGGCGACGCCTGCGAAAAGTACTTCTGGAAGAACTCGCTGACGGCCTATCGCTGGATCGAACGCCAGGCTTGAGCCATCGCGGCAAAACTCACCGCCGCCCGATCTGGCCCGTCGTCAGACCGCCATCAATGACGATGATCTCGCCCGTGATGTAGCTCGCCGCCTCGGAGCACAGAAACACCGCCGCTCCGGCCACATCCTCCGGCGCACCGACCCGCCGCAGCAGAATTTTCTTCTCATAGTGCTCCAGCACGCTGCGATCACGCGACTCCATCCACGTCGCCGTCAGCGGCGTCTTGATCAATCCGGGGGCGATGCCGTTCACCCGAATGCCGTAATCTGCCAGCGATACCGCGAGCGACTTCGTCAGCATCACCAGTGCTCCCTTGCTGGCATCATACGCACATGATTCAGCTTCGGCTTGAAACCCATTCGTCGAAGACGTGATCACGATGCTGCCACCGCGCTTTTCAGCCACCAACCGCTTCGCAAAGGCCTGCGCCGTGAAAAAGGCGGACGCCACGTTGAGCTGCATCGTCTTGTCCCAGCGCTCGCGAGTCATGTCCAGCGGATGCACATCGAAGAAACTGCCCGCGTTGCAGACCAGCGTGTCGAGACCGGGTTTCAGCTTGAACGCATGGTTCACCAGTGTCTCCGGCGCAGATGGATCACACAGGTCACATGAGACGTATCCGGCCCATTCAGGAAACTCGACAGGTCGCTCCGACAGTCCATGACACACCACACCTGCGCCCGCTTCATGCAGTGCTTGCCCCAGCGCCAGTCCGATGCCTTGCGATGAGCCGGTGATCAGCGCGGCATGTCCTTCAAGCGAGAATGCTTTCATCATGGAGCTTCAGATAGTCGCGGGTGTTCCTGTTCGCAACGCGGTCCACCATTTCGGTGCCGCCGGCCGTCAGCGCCGCCACCTCGGCCTTGTAGGTGCTGATCAGGCGCACGACCTCGTGATTGATCTCCCCCGCATAGCTGTAAAACGGTGAATCGCTGCCCCACAGGAACTTCTGCGGATACGCGGCTGCCAGATCCGCGATCACGCGGGCGGGATTGGTGTAATCGGAGTCAAACCGCCGCGCTTTTGGGGCGATGTAGGGCAAATCCTTCACCGCGCCCTCGCAGTGAATGCAATGCGCGGAGCAGTCGAACCAAGTGTTCGGCAGCGCCTGCACGCGGTCGAGGCACTCCTTGTCATAACGGCAGGAATGCGCCAGGCAGAAGCGCACCTGCTGATTTTCCTCAGCGACGTCAAGAATGTCGCTCGCCTGCGCCCACAGATCACTTTTAGCTACGCTGGAATGCAGAATGAACGGGATGTCCCACTCGGCCGCCAATTCGACAAAAACCTTGCCGCGATCTCGCAGATGCTTGATGTCCGCCTGGAGGATCGTCGTCTGCATCTTGATGCCATAGAAGCGATATTCCTGCCGCAGCTTGCGCAATGCCTTTTCTTGGGCAGGCACGTTGCGCATGGGGTCGCCCATCACAAAGGGCAGCATGCGTTTCCCCTCCTCTGGAAACAACTCATACGCCTCCTTCATCAGCCGCCGGTTTTCGAACGCATACGGCACATCATGCAGACGCCCCTTCTCGTCCTTGATCTCGTTGTCCATGAACGCCGTCACATCCAGCGCTAGATGACTTACAAAAGGAAACACGATCCAGCGATCAATGCCAAGCGCCCGTCCCTCGTCGTGCATGGCAACAAGATGCTGGGCATAGGGGAAATCGCCGTGGAGATAAAACAGTAGGTCGGAGCCGACGTGGTTGTGACAGTCAATGATCATGGTGGTATTCAAACGAGTCGTGCGAAGCCTTGTTGCGGCCCCGGTGCATCTTCAAGCGGTGTTTGGGAAACAATGGTGAGCGATTCATCCAGCGCGGCTAACATCGAGGCCACCTTTGCATCCGTGTGCAGCCACGAGACATAGAGCTGGCTGGACATCAAATAGCCGCGCTGAAGCATGTGACGAATCATGAGCGGCTTCGCAGCGGGATTGGCGAATGCGAGGGATGGAGCGCACGGCATGCTGCCAATCTTGAGCTCTAGTGTCGGGTGCCGCGCCGCGACTTCACGCAAACCTGTCTGCAAGCGTTCACCAAGGCTCCAAACATGCTGCTGCACGCCCTCGCGCTGCATTTTGGTGATGCAGGCCAGCGAAGCCGCCGTGCCCACGCCATCGGTCCAGTAACTACTGGAGATGAAGCTGTTGTTCGCGGCATCCATGACCGCATCTTTGCCCACGATGGCACCAGCGGGATAACCATTCGACATCGCCTTCGCATACACGGCGATGTCCGGTTCGATGCCGAGCACCGGTGCCGCGCCGGGAAATCCGAAGCGCCAGCCGCTGGTCACTTCATCGAGTACAAACACCGCTCCGGCGGCATGGCACGCATCAATCACCTGCTGCATGAAACCATCACGCGGAAACTCGCTACGCATCGGCTCCATCACCACAGCGGCGAGCTTGCCGCCGAGCTTTTGCAGTGCTGCACGGAAGGACTCGATGTCGTTGTAGCGAAACGGCACCGCCGTGCCCGCGAGTTCACGCGGCACGCCGAGTGGTTGCAGGCCGGGCAGCAGATGGCCGTCGAGCGCCGCATCATCGCTGAGATTCGCCGCCAGATACCAGTCGCTCCAGCCATGATAGCCGCAGAAGGCGACGCCGCTATTCCCCGTGGCCGCACGGGCGATGCGCACCGCGAGGCTGAGCGCCTCGCCACCGCCGCGTGCGTAGCGCACCTTGCCCGCCCACGGATGCAGATCGAGTAGCACATCGGCCAGTTTGACTTCATCCGGCGAAGCGAGCGTGGCATAGCTGCCGAGATTCACGCGTCGTTTCACCGCCGCGTTTACTTCGTCATCGGCATGACCGAGCAGGATGGCCCCAACTCCGCCCGTGAAGTCGGTGTAGCGTCGGCCATCGAGATCCCAGATATCAGCACCTTTCGCCCGTGAGAAATACGACGGCCACGACTGCGGATCGAACAGATGCGCCCGTTTCGACAGTAAGCCCGTGCCACAGGAAATTTTCGTTTTGGCTTCCTCCCAAAGTTTCGGACCGGTGCTCTCTACCGCAGCCGGTTTGATCAGCCGCAGCGCATTCTTGCGAAAAATATCGTCAAGATCACCCGCCGTCATACCGGTGTCCTCACAGGCTTCGCGCAGACAGAGCAGCGATTCGATGCCCACCGTCGTGTATTGGCCGAAAATCGTCAGTTTATCGCCGGTGACCTCGGGATGAATCCAAGTAAAGCCATCGCCTTGTGTGATGCAGGAGCCGCGCAATTCGCTGACCATGTAGTCGCTGCCCCACAGCACGCGCTTAGGCCCCAGAATCTCGATGGCGGCACGAAATGCGCCCGCCTGCGTCACCGCCGAGGTGTCCACCACCACATTGTCGAGATCGATGAGGTGATGCAGACCTTCGCGAGCATGGCGGTAGTTGAAGGATCGCGCCACATGCGCCAGCACCAGCCTGCAGCGCGGATAGCGCCGACAGAGCCGCCGAATCGCTTCCACATTGCGTGGATCGGTGATGCCGTCCGCCAGCATGATGTGCAGCATCATGATGCCATCGTGATCGTGGCAGGCCTCCCACATCCACTCCGGCGCAAAGGATTCGATCTCCGCCTCCTTGGTGTCCGGCACGTCGGCATACATGCGGTACGGCTTGATGCCCACAAACATACCCGTGCTCATGAGCCGCCGCACCTCGGCTGGATCATCCGTCGGAGCCGTCAGCACAATCGCCCGCGAATTCGTGCTCACATCGACCTGCGACTGCACCCAGGCGTTTTCACCCACGCGATCATTGCCCGTGCTCGGAAAACCAAAGAACAGCCCCTCCACCTCGCGTCCCGGCAACCATAGCCGCATCGCTGCCTGAAAATCGGCCATGCCATAGCCGCGATCCTCATCCAGAAACACCGGACGTTTCCCTTCGGCGAAGTGGCGCGTGTGAAACAGATGCGTATGCACATCGAAGACCTTGTCCGGCACAAAGCCGTCAATCGCGCGGTGCAGCAGTTTGCGGTCGCTGTCATTCAGTTCGGTGACAAGTTTGAGCGACATAGAGATCAGTCGTTGAGGTAAATCGCATAAACCTTTGCCGTGCTGTTCGCGGTAAAGTTCACCCGCAAGGCGAGTCTCTTGCCCGCAGGCAGTGGTTTCGACCAGACAATAGGCACACGCACGCCGTTCTGTGTCACCTTGGCCGCATAGCCGTCGAGCGGGTGGTCAAGATGGTCAAGCAGTTGGAGCGAAAGCGGCGCATCAGCGGTGATGCCATCCACGTTCAGCGCGATCTCCTTTACCGTGAAGGTGCTGGTGATGAAATGGCCTTCTTCCTCCGCCACTTTGCGCGAGAGCGCGCCAAAACCATCACGCCGCAGCGTTGCGAGACCGATGTCCATGTTCGTGAGCACGCCACCAGTGTCCCAGTGCGAATACCAGATCATCGTTTTGTCACCTTCGTTCACAAAGGCATGGCCTTGGAGGATAGCGACATCATCCCACTCACCTTCTTTACCTCGTGGGATGATTTTGAAATCAGGCACCGGCTCACGGAAATGCACGCCGTCGTTGCTCACCATGAGGCCGAGATCGACCCGAACGCCGTAGTTCCAGCTCTTGCCCTTCGGCGGCGCTTGCTCTGCATCTTGCCACATACCGTGCAGTCCGACCATGACATTGCCACGATTCCACAAGCCCGCACCCATGTGCATCTGTTGGCCTTTGATCGGTGGATCCGTGAGCTGGCCAGGACGCGCATACGACAACGCCTTCGCTTTCGACCACGTCACGAAATCCGGCGAGCGATACGCCAGCATGTCACGGCCAATCTCCCTACCATCTGGTCGCCACGACCACGGACTGAGAAGCTGTCCGGTAGCATAGTAAAAGTCGCCGAAGCGATACAAGCCGCTGACCTCGAAGCGCTCTCCACCGGCATTCGCCGGACGATCTCCGACGCATTTCCATTTCAAACCATCCGCGCTGGTTGCAGTGATAAATGCGCCCCCGCGCTTTTCGTTCGGTCCGATCTTGCTGCGACCGCCTTTGACCTCATCGAACGGCATGTGCGCGATGTAGGCGCACTTGTAGCGCTTCGCCGGATCAGGATCGTTTGGCTCGTGCAAGACGGAGAGGAAATCATTCACGCGCGTCATCGAGTGCGGATCGCCTTCGATGAGGCAGATGTTGTTCTTCGTGTTGCCATTGAACTCTACCAGGCCCAGTTCCGGCTTCGTCCACGTCACACCATCCTTGCTCTCCGCATAGCACATCGGCCGCCACCAGCCGGGTGCCTGACCGGATTTGATCTCCGGCTCATGCATGCCGAGATACCACATACGGAAGACGTCACCTTGCTTCATTACCGTTCCATAAAGCACCGCATGACCATAGTCTGGCGAGCCCGGTGGCCCGCTGCGCAGCACCGGATTCGCCGGATGTTTCTGCGCTTCGACAAGGGTCAGTTTCAAATTGTGCTGCCAAGCGATATTTTGGTCATCAAAAGCAAAGAAGATTTGTTCTGCGCCATGCAGCGGCAAGGCGATGAGGAGAGTGAAGAGTAGTGATTTCATGGTTGGAGATAGATGGCGTTAAAGCGGATGTTGGTGCTGTGTTTGCCTTCGAAGACGACGTGCAGACGAACGCGCTCCGGCAGCGCTGCGGATTTGTCCCACGTCACCGGTGTCTGAAAGCCGCTTTGAGTCACGACGGCGGCGTTCTCGCCAGAGTAAGCCGCGATGGGACGCTCCAGATGATCCAGCAGTTCGATGCGCAGAGCCGCGTCTGTTCCGAGTCCGTCTGCGTTTACGAAAAAATTCGGCTGCTTCACTGGAATGGAGGCTGTGACAAATTCGCTGGTGATCTGCGGCTGCTGGTAGTCGCCCGGGCCTTTTCCTGCGGTTTCGACCACGAGATCGCCGAAGCGATCGCGCGGCAACATGGCAATGCCGACTCCGCCGCGTGGCGGCGAGTTCTTCCAATGACGCGGGTCCCACGCGCCGTAGTAGATGAAGGTCTGTTCGCCGATGTTTTCAAACCCCTGACCTTGCAGCAGACCGCCCTGGTCCCACTGACCGTCATCACCGCGTTTGAGGAAGGTCCATTCATGCGCGGGTTCACGAAACTGGATGCCATCGTTGCTGACGACGAAGCCGAGATCAATGGTGATGTCCTGCCATTCCTTCGCGCCGTGCCACAGTCCCACGATGCCGAGCAATAGGTTGCGCCGATTCCACACGCTGATGCCCTCATGCGTCTGCTCGCCTTCAAGACTGCGCCCAGGACCGAGCAAGGTGTGCTGCGGCAGTCGCACGAAGCTGATGGCCTGCGTGGGCGACCAATGGACAAAGTCGGCCGAATGATACGCTCGAGCGACGCGGCCATGATAAGGCTGCGTGGCATTCATGGCGCTCTGGCCGGAGGCGTAATACATGCCGTCCCATTTGTAGAGGCCGCCGCTGGGCTCAAAGTGGACGCCTGGCAGCAGCAAATCTTCTTTACTGAGTTCCGCCTTCACGGACTTCACCTCATTCACCGGCTTCCAGGTCAAACCATCGGCGCTGACAAACGGCAGCAATGTCCCCAGCCGGGTGTTGTGCCTGAAATAGACGTGCGTGGTCATTTTATAACGCCGGGATGGATCAGTATCGTCCTCGTCCTTGATCACTTTCAAATTCACAAAGCCCCATGGCCCGCCATCCATGCGCAGCAGGTTGTTGTTTTTGTTCCCGTTGAATTCCACGAGGCCGAGATTCGGTTTCATCCAGTTCACGCCGTCCGTGCTCTCCGCATAAGCCGCGTGCCAGCGCGCCGAGGCCACCTTACTCTCCTTGTTGTCGTCAAAGGCCACATACCACATTCGGAATTTGTCTCCCTCCTTGATGACGGAGCCATAAAACTGCACCCCCTGCGCATCCGGCGTGCCTGGAGCACCGCGTGGCAGCACGGGATTGGCCGGATGCTTGGTGGGCGACCGCATCTCCAACCGCAGATTCTGCGAGAACGGGATGGAGACATTGTCGAAGGCGAAGATCGTCGTGGCCTTCGTTTCGTCGAAGAAATCCGCCGCAGAAGCCGCTGCGCTGATACCAATGAAGGCGAATAGTGATCGTGTTTTCATGGCTGTGGTGCCTCCCAAATGGCGACGCCCATGTGGTAGCGCTGGTGGTTCTCGGAAGTCTTGGAATACCAGGCGGACACGAGTTTTCCGTCGGCACGCTGCATCGTGCTGGGGTAGCCGCAGTCGGACTCCAACGTGTTCGCGATGCGCACCGGCTCGCTCCATGTTTTGCCTTCATCGCTGGTGAGTTTCGCGAGGACACCAAACTGGCCTTTCACACGGCTGCCGTGCGCAAGGAGGATGCGCCCATCCTTGAGGCGGAGGAGATGGCCGTTGATCTCATTTTTCTGCGTCACGCGATTCGGTTCACCCCAGGTGACGCCGTCGTCCTCGGAAATGTAAATGTCCATACCGGTCTCGCGTGCAGCGGCCATCCAGCGTTTGCCACCGAGGTGAAGAAGGGTGGTTTCGTTGCCAGTTTGGTGAATCGTGCCAGTGCGAGTCCAAGTTTTACCATCGTCATCACTGCGGAAATGCCAGGAGCGGTAACCCTTGGTCTTGGTGCTGATTGTCGGATCAGTGAACTCGCCGCCGTAGCAGGAAACGTGCAGCGCGCTGTCCTCGCCGAGTTTGATGTCGCCAAAGGGAATGTAGTTTGTCCTGCCTGCATCCGGCGCAAGGAATTCCTTCCGTTGCTCCCACGTTCTGCCGCCATCGCTGCTGCGGCAGACCCAGGTGCTGAGAATATCATCGCGAAAGGCGGACTGCTTCGGACGCTGCGGTTGCTTCACATCCGTCCAGCCCGAGCAGAGCACGAGCAGGTCGCCATTCTTTGCGAGTCCGGCGGCGACGTTCATGCGATTGGTCTGCGGGTCGTTCGGCGCGGGAATGCCGCGCTTCGTCCAGAACTCGCCATCAGGACTGTTCCAGCATTCCGCCGCGCCAGCGACCTGCCCGTGGCTGGGCTGGCCGAAGATCGTGGCGTTGATGCTGCCATCGGGCAGCAGCGTGAGGTTCGGCCACGCGCAGACGTTGTCGATGGCGACGAAGCGCGTGATGTCCTGCGCGGCAAGCGAGGCACAGAGGGCGGCTAGAACGAGGAGCGTTTTCATCCTGGATGCGTGTTGGGTTACTTGGTGAACTGAAATGAGTAGATGTCCGCGTCCTTCATGGAAAAACGCAAACGCACCGGCTTGCCGGAGAGCGAGTTGACATCAGTGCCAGATTTCCACGTCACTTTGCGATCCAGTTCGTTGCCGATCTGCATCTGGCAGTCCTCAATGGAGAAGCCAGGCATCGCTTTGCCTTCGTCATCTTCGATGCCGACTTTCACCCCGCCCGCTGCCGAAGTGGAGAAATTCAGCGATAGCTCACGTCCGGTGAAGACGAGTGGTTTCGTGATCATGTGGCCGCCAGCATAGCCGCTGTGCAGCGAGGCAAAACCGTCCAGCCGCAGCGAATAGCGCCGCAGATGCGCGGTGGGCTGGGCGTAGTCCTGATTCACATAGACCGACATCTCAGCGGGACCGGTCTGCACCACATTCAGCGCGGGGTAATTCGTGCGCGACACCCAGTTCTGCGCGCCGATGCCGCCGCGAATGAAACCCTCCAAGAATGTGCGGTCGTAGAAACCGGCGTGCGCCGCACCCTCGGCTGGCCGCGTGGTCATGAAGATGGCATCCGAGGTGTCTTTGAAGTATCCAGGATTCACCTTGATCGCCGCCGCCTGCTCGTCGGAGAGCACGCGACGCCCAGGCATGAACCGCGCGGCGATGGAGACATAGAGGTGCGGTGCGCGGAAGTAAGGATGAGTCTGGTTGGTGTAGAGATGCTCGATGGGGACCTCAACATCTGGGTTGCGATACTCCAGTAGCACGGGCGGTGACCACTTAAGAAAGTCCGCGCTCTCACTGCGCACGATGCGGCGGATGTTGTTCTCAAACACGCGGTAGTAACAGAGGTACTTCTTTTCTGCCACCGACCAAAACGGCACGTTCTGCGAGTCGAACATGTATTTGTAAGGCACCATCGCCTGGGTGATCACCGGAGCCTCCGCCATCTTCTTCCAGCGCAGTCCATCGGCCGACTTGTAAGCCACCAAGCCGCCGCCCTGCATGGTACCACCAAACGCCTTGAAACGTTCGCTCTCCTGCACTCCTGGTCGCTCATCACGAAAAGGACTGAAGTTGTGGGTGACCGTGCTGGCGTTCATGAGCACGACGTTGTTCTTCCGTGTGCCCTGCACCTCATAAACGCCCACGTCAGGGCGCGTCCAATGAATGCCATCCGCAGACTCGGCACAACAAGTGACTTCATCATCGCTGCCATCCTTGTTCGCAATCGGCTTGCCACGGTAGTAGGCGCGCAGTTTGTCGCCAATGCGCACAATCGTCGCGTAGCCGCTGAACCCGCCTTCCCAGGGCTGATCAAACTTGAAGGCAATGCCTTCATCACGCGGCGAGTGCAGTTGCAACTCCGTGCCACTGAGTTTGTCGATAAGGAAGTGATCCGCGAAGAGTTCGCGGCGACTGCCTATATTGATCGGCTCAGCCGTATGAGCGCCTAGAGCGAGGGTGAGAAAGAGTGCGATTAGTTTCATGGTTGTATAAAAATGGAGTGCGGTTTCAGACTCGTCAGGGTGATTCGTGAACGTCGAAATCCTCGAACAACACGCACCAATTCCACAACGGGTAGGATTGGCCCGCACGAGTGCCATACGCGGCATCAGCAAAGACATGGACCGAGCGTTCGGGATCAGAATCGCGCAGATTGCCGTAGCTGAACGCACGCTGGGCCACAATTTCCCGTCCGGTTTCAAAGCGTGTGCCATTGCGTAACTCGCTCGCCTCGAAACGGAGCACGCTGACGCCGTTTTCTTCGCTCACTTCACGAATGGGCACTCGTCTCGGCGTGCCGGAAACATTCGCGACGAAAAATGCTCCTTCCGCGATCAAGGGCTTGAGTGCATCGGCAAAACTGGCCTGCAACACCATCTCCTCGTTTTTGTTTGGCCCGCTGCGAAGCGCGGCGATGTTGCCGAGAGTCTGGGAATACGGATGCCCGTAGCTGACGCGGCAGGTCTGGTCAGCAGGCAGCGGTTTGGCAAAGCGAAGGCACAACTGAGTCGGTGCCACGACTTCGGCGGATGTCAGAGCGAGTGTTTGTCGGGTGCTGTCGCGCACCTGAAAACCGGCGAGTGACGAAAAGCCGCCGTTCGTCGCGATCTCCTGCCGCGCAAGAAAGGCGGTATCGAGCACGAGCGGCGGACGCGGCACGGTGAACTCGATGACGATGCTGTCGCGTGCCGTATCGAGCTTAGCGCCACGCGGGCGCAGCGGCTGCCAGTCCTCGTCGCGATTCAGTACCCGGTGCATGACCTTGCCCACCTGCTCGCCCCACCAGCGCTCGCCATCGGCGGAAAGATGGATCGCATCGCCATGGCGGCCTTGCGTTGTTCGGCTGTTGATCGCGCTGGTCACCGCGTAGTGCGGCCCCACAAGGTAGATCGCGGCATCCACATCGGCCGCCAACATCTGCGCCTCGCCAGCAGGCCCGAGTGTCTGATAAGTGAACAGCGGCAGCTCGCCACGCTGGCCGGTGATGGCACACAAATCCGCCGACCACTGGCGGCGATACGCGATGAGTTGATCGCGATACCACGCGAGCCCCTGGCTGCGTGGCAGCTCTTCATCCCAACGTGTGGGCATCAGACCGCCTGTCGGTCCACCATTGCCTTCGCCTTGCATCCAGTAGAGCGCTCGGATCTGAAACGGCACACGCATCGCCTTCGCCTGCTCCACCGCACGCCGCGCATCATCGAGACTCGTGCGATAATAGCCGCCGCCATGCTGCCGTGACTCCGGCGTGCGTTCATCCACCGAGAGATCTACGCTGGAGAGTTCCTGAATCTGCCGCCCGCCCTGCCCCGCGCAGGCCACGAGAAAATGTGGCAACTCTTTGGCTGCGCGATCCTTCTGCATCGACACCAGCATCGCCTTCCAATGATCGGCGATTCCATTCGCCACTGTTTCACCGAGACCGCCATTCGCCTGCGCACGCAGCGGCACCCATTGAAACTGCTCCGCCGGACGTTGCTCCGGTGTGGCTGAGTTGTCGCGAGGAAGCCAGGTGCGCACACCACGCTCAAAAGCAAAGTTGCCCCAGCCCGAGTCATCAGCACTCACAATGGGCAGCGACTCCGATCCATCGCACAACGACTGCCCCATCAGCCAGATGCCCGCAATGGCAGGCTTCTCATCTGCGGCCAACGAAGAGGCAAGCAGTAAGGCAAAGGCGAGAAAGCAGTGCTTCATAGTTGCCCGCCTTTCAGATGATGAAGCAGGAGTTCCTGCATCGTCGTCGCGGGTTTGCCGTCGAGCGGATGCCGCACTTCACACTCCACCCCGAGCGGCTTCAGCGTGTCCTGCAGCATGAGGCCGAGGACGGCGCTGTGGGTAGCGTCGGTCTGTGGTTCGCCTTTGACAGGTGGCTTGTCGTCTTTGGTGCAGAGGATGAAGGCGGGCGGGTCATCAGCGCTGGCGTGGGACAACGGCGAGTAGCTCTGGAGATCGGCGAGGTGCTTGTCCCGATTCGCTAGAAAGGGCACGAAGGTCTCTTTGCGCGTTTTGCCGACGTAACCGAAAGCGTGACCGCCGTATTCGCTGTTCGGAATCCACTCGACGAGTTGCTGCGGATCGAGTGAGGGTTGCGGGGCCTTGGTGGCGGTGAAAAGCACGCGCGTGGACTCGCGGGCGATGGGATCGGTGCTCTGCGGATCGGCCATGTCAGCGTGCATCGCAAGCCAGAGCGAGGAACAGCCGCCCGCGCTTACGCCGCTGGCCGCGATGCGGGTTTTGTCGAGGTTCCACTCGCCTGCTTTCGAGCGCAGATGCTGCAAGGCACGCGCAGAATCCTGGAGCGGCCATTGCAGCGGCGGTGTGGCCTTCGCGGCGTTTGCATCGACCAGGAAGCGGTAGTTGATCGAGGCCACGGCGATGCCGGCATCGAGAAGGGCAGGCACATCGAGATGCTGATGAATGTCGGTCTTGTCCTGCGCGCCCCAGCCGCCGCCGTGGATGTAAAACACCACGGGTGCGGGCTTGGCCGACTTCGGCAGCCACACATCCATCGTCTGGCGAAAATGCGAACCGTAGGATACGTCGGTGAAGCTCGCTGGCGTGGCATCGGCCTTCGCGGCGGTGTATTGCTTCTGCACCTCCTGTGCGCCAGAAACCGCCGCAAAACCGAGACAAAGTGCGATGAGGAAGGCGTGTTTCATGCTTGAGTTCAAAGCCGGAGAATCAGGTCGTGATTACTACGCTCAGTGCGACCTGATACTGCTGGTTCTTTGAGCGGACCAGTGATGAGCATACGCTGCCAATTTCCTTTCTTCGCAACATCACTCTGTCATGTGTTATCGGAACCACAGGGAAAACACATCGGCATCGCGGAGATCGAATTTCAGACGCACCGGCTTGCCCGCAAGTGCGGAGAGATCGCTGCCGTTCTTCCAGCGGATGATGCGGTCGATGTCGTCGTAGGACTGGCTGGCGCAGTCGGCGAGAGTGAAGCCCGGGATGGGCGTGCCGGACTCGGCCTGCAGCTCAACGGCGACATGACCAGCGGCACCAGTGGAGAAGTTCAAGTGAAGCTCTTTGCCAGTGAACTTCAGCGGATGAGTGAGCATGGTGCCGCCTTCGTAATCGGCGTGAAGAGAGGCGAAACCATCAAGCCGCAAGGCGCAACGCTCGATCAGGTTGTGGCTCTGGCCGTAATGACGCTGGACGTAGATGGACAGCTCCGAGGTGCCTGTTTTCACGATGCCGCAGGCGGGGTAATTCGAGCGGCTGGTCCAGTTGCGAAAATGCAGGCCGGGACGAATGAAGCCTTCCATGAACGTGCGGTTGTAGAGCCCGGAGCCAGCGCGGCTGGTCATCAGCACGGCCTCGGAGCTGTCAGCGAAGAGCGCGGTGTATTGCTGCGCGTCGTCGGCCATGTATTTCTTCGCCTGCTCATCCAGCGAGGACTTGCCCTGCATGAAGCGCGCAGCAGTGGCGATCTCGATATGCGGTGCATTGAAGTAGGGCTGCGTCTGGCTGACGTAGATGTGATCCACCAGCGGGCGGTCGCATTTCATCATGACCGGGGCCGTCCAGGTGATGAAATCGCTGCTGGTGGCGCGGCTGACCCAGCGCACGCCTTTGGGCTGCCACGTCTTTTCATCCGTGCCGCCGCCAGTGAACACCCGAAAGCAGGCGACGTAGCACTGCTCCACCGGCGACCAAAAAGACACGTTCTGCGAATCGAACGCGCCTTTAGTGAGCACCGGTTCGTCGCGCATCTTTTTCCAGTGCAATCCATCGGGCGAAGACCAGGCGCGCAGGCCGCCGCCTTTGCCGCCGAGGCCGGAAAGCGCTTTGTAACGCTGATCCGCAGGTGTCGCCGGATTCGCATCCAAAAACGGAGCGAAGTTGTGGGTGGCGATCGGATCGTCCGCGATCAGCACGTTGTTCTCCTTGGTGCCAAAGACCTCATGCAGTCCGAGATTGGGCTTGATCCAAGTTTTGCCATCCTTGGACTCGGCGTAGCAGGTGTATTCCGTTTTGTTCGAGGCGGTCGGCAGCGTGGGCGTGCCACGGTAATACATGCGGAAAATTTTCTGCCCCGCATCATGCAGCACTGTGATGTAGCCGCTGAACCTGCCCTCCCAGGGCTGGTCCAGCTTCAACGCCACGCTGACCGGCTCCGGCGCGTGCATCTTGAGCGTGGCCTTGTCCAGCTTCTCAATCAGGAGACGATCCACAAACAGCTCACGTCGCGAGCCGATGTCGATGGTGTCCGCAGCCAGCACTGCATTGGCGGCGAGCAGAAGTATTGCCGTGGCGAAGAATGATTTCATAATAGGATTCGAGTCCTACGAGAGCAGAGGCTCGTCCTTCCAGCTTTCATCGTGCTGCGCGCCGAACAGATCCGTCTGCGGTAGAAGTTGCTCAGGTAAATTGCCGCCAGCAAGCGAGTCGGGCAGCGGATGAAACTGCGCGGGCACGCCATAAGCGAGCGTGTAGGGCGGCACGTCTTTGTTGATGAGCGATCCAGCGCCGATGAACGAGCCGCGTCCGATGACCACGCCGGGACAGATGGTGACACCGCCGCCGATGGTGACGCCATCTTCAATGGTCGCACCCTGCACGCCATCGAGTCGCATCGGATACTTGGCATTCAAAAACGTGGTGCCGGGGCCGATGAAGACCATGTCGCCGATCACGGTGCGGCTGGGCACATAAACGTGCGCCATGATCTTCACGCCGTTGCCGATGCGCAGACGCCCCTCCAGTGTGCATTTGTGGTGCACCACGCAGCGGTTGCCGATGCTGATCTCGCCACGGATGAGCACCTGATGCCCACATTGAAAGCGCTGCTCGATGGTCGTGTTCGCATAGATGATGCTGCCGCTGCGAATGATGGCGTGATCACCGATGCGCGTGGGCTGCGAATCGCCGGGATAGCGATAACCGAGAATGACATCGGCATCGACCTGCGCGTGTGCGCCGATCTCATGGAAGGGTTCAGTTGGAATGCCCATGTTTGGCGAAGCGGTTGAGAGTTTCGAGTGCCTGGATGGCGATCACATCGCCGGCGGGTTTAGCGTAGGGCGGGCGGAATTTGCTGTAGCGGTAGTTGGCACTCATGTATTCGCCGTCGCCGGTGTTTGGACCGTCGGTGAGATGGCCATAGGAGATGTTGGTGTAGCCGCAGGGCAGCGCGAGCGGCAGCGGCGATCCCACGCGGATTTGGCGACCGATGCCTTGGAACGGCTCGAACGGCATGCCCACGATGCCGACATCGCCAATACGCAGCACCTGAATATCCACTTCGAGATGCTTCGCCACTGTGTCCGCTTTACCCTGCTGATGGAGTCCGAGCGCCCAGCGGCTCCAGGGTAGAATCATCTCCACCAATTTGCCGCGATAGGCCGGCGTGAGCTCGCGCGGGAAGTTTTGGCCGACGCATAGGAGAGTGTTTTCATCACCCGCATTGGCCCGGCGGATGAAGTCCTCCATCTCGGCGATCTCGGTCTTCAGCACCTCTTCCGAAGGCAGCGGCGCGAGCGGGATGCACACTTTTTCGATGGCAAAGTCGAGCCCGTCGCGCTGCGAAGGCTTCAAGTCCTTCAAAGACTCGATGCAACTGTCGGCGAGCATACGGCCATACTTTTTCGAGAGCGCCACATCGCCGCGAAACATGCCCTTGGAGTTCACATCGCCCGCGCAGCCTTGCAGGCAGCTCACGCTGATCGGTTGGTCCGGCGAAAGGTGCTCAGCGAGGTGTTCGCAGGCCACCTGCGGCCAATCACCAAAGACAACGGGCTTATCCGGGTGGTAGCAGGTGCAGGGATGCGCGGTGAAATGGGTGATGGCGGTGACGACACGGCCTTGCTCGTTTTTAAGCAGCACGATGGGTGCCTGCTCATCCACATCGCCTTTGAAATCCACGCCCATGAGGTCGCGGTCCTCTTCGCGCATGAGGTAGGTGCTGCCATCGGCGCGGCGGCCTTTCCGATTGTAGCTGAAGCGTCCTTCGCTGCCCACGGCCCACCAAACGGTCACGGGTTGCAGCAATGCGGGGAGCTGTTTCGCCGTGGCGGCAAGCTGCTTGAGAAAGTCCTCACCTGCCGGGACGAGTTGCGGCGCGGGAATCTCCTCCGGCTTCATCTGGTAAGTCACTGAGGCTTCGAGATGGTTGCTCACCAGATTGAAGTCAGTGTGGTTGTGCGAGACCATCAGCAGCACATTTTCGATCCTCATGCCGAGCGCCTCAGCCGCCGTGCGGCGAATCAGCGGGCTGATGTTTGCGCCTTTTGGCGAGTTCATGTGTGAGGCGATGAGGCACACCCGCGAGCCCTCCGCCTCCAACAGCGTCACCGTCGTTTTCAGCGGCCCGGCAACCTCGCGGACCAGAGCGCCGACCTTGCTAGCCGTCACACCGCCCGCCGACGACGTGATGCCGAACTCCAGCGCGGCGGCCCGCAATGCGGGAGTTTCAGCATGGGCCGCGAATGGACTGGACGCAGCCAGCGCCAGCAGTGATCTCAGCGTGGGAATATTCATGTGAGTTCGCTTGGCTTGGGTGAATCGTTTCGTCGCACAGCGAGCACGAGCACGAGCAGGGCCGTCATGATCGCAGAGCCTGCAAGCACCCATACGCCTGCGGTATAGCCAGTCGTGTGCTCTTTGAGCCAGCCCATGGCATACGGCCCGGCGAAGCTGCCGAGATTGCCGATGGAATTGATGAGGCCGATGGCGGCGGCATTGGCCGTGCCCGCGAGGAAACTCGTCGCATAGGCCGAAAAAACTCGGTGTGTAGCCAGTCATGCCGATCACGGCCACACAGAGGCACACGAGGGCGAGCGCCAGATGTCCCTGCCACTGCACCAGCGCGGCGAGGCCGAAGCCACCGAGGAAAAGCAGACCCGCCGTGTGCCAGCGCCGCTCGCCTGTGCGATCCGATGACCAGCCTGCGAGTAGTTTCGCGATGACGCCGAGCGAGTAGGGCAGCGAGACCAACAGCACGACCGTGATGTTCGAAAAACCTGACAGCGATTTGATCATCGTCGGCAGCCAATAGCCAAGTCCGTTTGATGCCAGCAGGCCGAAAAAATACGCCGCCGAGAACAGCAGCACCTGCGGATTGCATAAGGTCTGCCACACTGTTTGCGAATTGGCGGTGCGTTCCCTGGCCACCTTCTCACGTTCCAGCTCGTTGATGAGCCACTCCTTTTCGTCAGCAGGCAGCCACTTCGCGTCGGCCGGCCTCTCCGTGAGGAAAAACAACGCGGAGATGCCGAGAAGCACCGCAGGCAGGCCTTCGAGAATGAACAACCAGCGCCAGCCTTCCAGGCCAAGCCAGTTGATCTTCAAGCACAGAGCTGACACCGGCCCGCCGATCACCATCGCCAGCGAGATGGCCGACATGAATAGCGCCACTGCCTTGCCACGATCCGCCGCGCGGAACCAATGCCCGAGATAGACGATCATCGCCGGAAAAAAGCCCGCCTCCGCCGCGCCGATGAGAAAACGCAGCCAATAAAACTGCGTCGCGTTTTGAATGAACCCCATCACCATCGCCAGCACGCCCCAGGAAACCATGATGCGGCAGACCTGCCGGCGCACTCCCCAGCGCTGCGCGATCACCGCGCCCGGCACCTCCAGCAAAAAGTAGCCGACAAAGAAAATGCCCGCGCCGAAACCATAGGTCGTGGCCGTGAACCCGAGATCCGCCGACATGTCGAGCGCGGCATAACTCACGTTCACGCGATCCAGGTACGCCACCACATACAGCAGAATCAGATACGGCAGCAGCCGCCACATGACGCGATTGCGCACGCGCGTGGCGATGTCGTGATCTGATGAGGGCGAAATCATGCGATCAGATCACGGTTTCATCACGCACGTCATGGGATGATGGCTAACGGTATCCCAGGCAATTTCCTGGAGCAGGAGGTTGAGCTTCACTTTGTCGTCAGGCTGTTGCGCCCTGACACAGCAGAGTGTGGCGATCCAGATGCAGAGAAAGCTTGCGGTGAGTTTCATGATCATAAGGCGACCGTTTTAACGTGAATTCAGAAGCCCATGTTCGGGAACCAGCGGCTGAAGTAGTTTTCATCGAGCTGAGTGAGCGGGATACTCAGTGGCTGTGGCACGCCGCTTTTGGCCCAGCGCAGGAGGTCGTCGCGATGGCCGAGCTTACCGAGGATGTCGAAGACATTACCCGACGAGCCTTCAGCCCAACCCAGTTGGACCTGCGGGTCCCAGATCGCGATGCCTGAAGCACCTGCGGTGAGGTAGGCGGCGGCCTTTTGGCAAAGCTCCATCGGCTTGCCAGTCTTCCATGTGATGACCACCGGGTAGGTCTTGGTGCTCGTGCCATTCGTGATGCGTTGGTAGTAAGCCATGTCGATCTGGCCCGGCGCCTTTTCAAATGAGGTGTGATAGGCGAACCATGTCACGGCGATGTCATCGAGAAAGCCGCGCTGAATCCACTGCGGCAGATCGAGGCCCCAGCGTTGGTTGTCCGCTTCTTTGGCAAAGGTGCCGAGCGAGATTTCGTAGCGTTCCTTGCGCCCCTGTTTCGCCGCCGTTTCATCCAGCAGCGCGCGCACCTCGGCCATGAAATCTGTCATGATCGCCGCGCGTGTGGCGTGGATGCGCGGGTCATCATCTTCGACGGCTTTGGCATCCGCGTTGTGCATGGCTTTGAAGCGCGTGCAGAAGGCATCCTCCCACAGCATAAGCGGCATGCCGCGATTGAAGACAAAGCCCACGCCCTCAGGTTGCAGCTCCAGCGTCTCGCGAAATATTTCGATCAACTGCCGCCGCACCTCGGGGATGGCATAGCTCAAATAAAACGTCGGCGTGTCATCGCGGTCGATGCAGCGCCACTCGGGGTGCTCGTAGAAGAACTTGCTGTTGAAGGTCTCCTCATACGGCATGGAGCCGACCCAGCCCGCCGGGCGCAGCATCACATGAAACTCCGCACCCTGCGTCTTCGCAGCATCACGGGCGACCTTGAGCGGGTTGATGCCTCGCTTGAACAGCGTCTCCAGCGAGCGTGTGTAATTCGCATAAGTGCCGTTGGGAAAATCAACCGTGCCTTCGCCTGGATAGGTGCCGACCTTGGTGGGATAGCAGGCGAAATCGGCCCCCGTAATTTGGAACCACCACTTGCCGATGTCCGTGCCTTCAAACCCACGAAATTCTTCCGCCGTGCTCGGCTTGAAGGGCCAGATCCAACTATGACCATCAAACGTGGCAATGGACATGCGGTGCTTTGATGTTGCGCGACTCGCTTGTGCTTCTGCCTCATTCAGCGGCACCACTTTGACATAACAAACCTCGCCGGCAGTCCTGGCAGTGGCGCGATCTCGAGCGACTGGCCTTGCAAGTCTGCCACCGCTAGAAAGCACTCCTGAATCACCGCGCGGCGATTTTTTTCCAGCGAGAGATTGTTGGCCATGCGCTTGAATACCGCCTCATCGTTCAATTTGGCCTTGAGACCGTTGCTGCCGATGTTGAAGCCGCCGGAGGTCGTCGCCAATCCGATATACACCGCATGCCATCCCCGCTGCGCCAGTGGTAGTCTCACCAGGGGTGGATTCGTGGTGCTGTAGATCGACAGCGCCGTGCCTTTCATTTCCGCCGTAGTGAATGGAATCTTCTTCCACTTGCCCTTCTGACGCGGCCCCGTGATGAGCGCATTGGCAGGCTCCACTTTCGACAGATCAGTGAGCACCACGGGATCGGCGCTACGCGACCAGCCGCGTGAAGCATTGGCAAAATACTCCGCTTGCGACGCAGCATCGGCGGAGATGTTCTCTAACAGCAGTAAGATGACAATGGGTAGCAACTTCATGATGGGCGTTGATCAAGGGATGAATTGCAGGGCGAACAGGTCGGCCTGGTGCAGGACGAAACGAAGTTTTACAGGCTTGCCTGCATGGGCGGCAGGGATGCCGCCCTTCCAGTTGACGATGTGGTCAGTGTGGTCGCCGGTGATGGGCGTGCAATCGGCGAGCGTGAAGCCTGGAATCGCGTTGCCATTGGCGTATTGAATTTCGACTCGAGTTGCTCCTTTGCTGACGATGTTCAGGAAGAGTTGCGACCCAGTGAAGATCATCGGCTTGGTGATGACCTCGCCTTTATCGGCGGAGGCGGAGACGAAACCATCCACGCGGAAGGTGAAGCGGCGGAGGCGGCTGCCTGGGCCTTGGTAGTAGGCTTCGGTGGCATAGACGGAGAGTTCACGCTCGTGGCCGGGCAGTTGCAGCACGCCGTTGGCCATGTAGTTGCTGCGGTTCCAGTCGCGATCCTTCGGCGCGGTGATGGGAATGAGCGGCTCCTCCCAGCGCTTGAAATTCACGCCGTCGCGACTGGTCATGAGCACCGGCTCGACCTGCGAATGCTTTGGCTGATAGCGCGTGGGAAAGCCGAGCATGATCGGTGCGTCGTCTGCATTGAGGTGCGGTAGCACGGAACACTCCAGCAGCAGGTCGCGCCACTTCTCCGGGTGCTGGCGCACTTCCTCCCAGCTTTTCGCCCCCACAGCGCGTGGAATCACCGGGTGCTCCATCACTTTGTCACCCACCCACTGGATCATCTGCTCCGGCTCCAAGATCGTCGGGGGCGAGAGTCCCACCACGACTTGCAGCCGCGTGGACAGTCGTGCGAGGGCGTCGCTGTCGTCTGATTTGGCCAGGTCCTCATGGCAGGCAAGCCATAACACGGTGCAGGCCCCCGCTGAGATGCCGTAGCCGCCGAATCGCTGCGGATCGAGCCGCCACTCTACCGCCTTACCACGAAGAAACTGCACCGCCGGCGCCGCGTCATGCCACGGCGCAGGCATGATGGCCATGCTGGTGAAACGGTAGTTCATGGAGGCCACGGAGATGCCCTTGTCGAGCATGGCCTTCAGAACTTTCATTGGCAGGTCCGTCTTGTTGCCGCCGGCCCAGCCGTCGCCGTGGACGAAAATGAGCAGTGGCATAGGCGTGTCAGATTTTGCCTGCCAGAGATCCAGTTTGTGGCGTTCGTGCGTCCCGTAGCTGATGTCGGCGAAATCCGCAGGCGGCAGAGCGCCTTGGGCGACGGCCGATGCCATAACGAACAGAAAAAGAAACGTCTTCATGCGGGTGGTGTGGCCGTGACGGCGGCGGTGTAGGAGTCTTTGAGCGTGGGATCGGTCTGCGTGTGGCTGCCACGATAAACGAAGAGCAGACCAAGGCGCGCGTGCTCGGTCGTGTTCGGCGCGGAGTGATGAATCGTCTCGCACTGATGAATCGTGGCGTCACCGGGAGCCAGGAGACCGCAAAATTGTTCAGTGAGCGGCACATCGGGCGCTGTGGCCAGACCGATGCTGTTACCGCGCACGCCACTGGGCTTCGTGGGCTGCATACCGTGCTGGTGCGAGCCTTTGACGAAAAACACCGGGCCGTTCGCTTCGGTCACAGCATCAATCGCGACCCACACGGTGAGCATGTCCGGCGGTGTCTGACAGAAGTAGGCGTTGTCCTGGTGATACGGCACGCCAGAGCCGATGCGGGCAGGTTTGTTGAACGTCTCGACGCCCACCAGCACGGGATCGCCATGCACGAGCGGGGCGATGAAAGCGCGAATGTCCTCACGCTCGCCGAGTGCGCGGAAGAAGGCGTTGTACTTCTCCAATCGCCAGAGATTGCGCACCGTCTGCTCGTCCTTTTCAAAGGTGCTGGCATCGACGGGCTGTGCGTCGAGATCGTCGCGAATGTAGCGCTCAAGTTCGGCTCGCACAGCGGCTACTTCGGCGGTGTTGAGAAGCTGACGAACGAGGACGACACCGTCGCGTTCGTATTCTTGAAGCAGATGGGTTGTATCAAAAGTGTTCATGGGTATGGGAGTGGTGGAGAGTGATTCACGGCATCAGTCGCAGCAAGAAAGCGGCTGCGGCAGGGTAGGCATCATCCGGCGCACGATGACCGAGCGAGGTGCCGATGGTGAGATGCACCGGCACGAGCGTCAGCTCAGGCCGCTGCTTCCGCGTGGTGGCGACGAGACGGCGCGCGAAGCTGATGCAGTCATCCGTGCTCACCCGCTCGTCCGTGTTTCCAATGCTCATCCAGACCGCACGTCCCGCCAGTTTGTCGAGATGCTGATCCAGGCAGACCTGAGCGACCTGCGCCGGTGTGACACCCGCGAACTCTTGCAACGCCAGCGGATTTGTCACCGGCGCGATGCCGATCACCGCCTTGATGCGTGGTTCCGCTGCGGCGAAATGCAGGGCGCAAAAACCGCCACGCGAGATGCCCTGTACGGCAATGCGCTGCGGATCGGTGAAACCTGTGGCGATCAAGTGATCCAACACATCGCGGCAGTGCTCGACATACGGCTTCATATAATCCGTGCCCTGTTTGCAATGCACCGCCCAACCGCCGAGACTGGAGGGATCACCGGGTTTGATCTGGTAGCCTTCGCAGGCGGGATCGAGCACCACATAGATCCAGCCGCTCCTGGTCAGCGTATCACCCGCCAGCGTGAAATAGCGCGATTTGTTCGTCACAATCGAGTCGATCGAGCCGCCAATGATGAACAGCGTGGGCGCGGGCTTCACCGGCTTCTCAGTGTGCATCGCATAGTGAGTGCCGCGCTGGGTTTGCATCACTCGCAGCGGCAGCGGCTCATCCGTCGCCAACACGCCGGAGGTGGCGGCCAGGAGCGTGATCAAGGCTGTCGTGAGTGCGTTTGCAGTCATGCGATCGTTTTGGCGAGAGTGTCATTGTTCATGGCTTCGAGTTCGGCAAACAGCGCCGGATCATTGAACGTTAGCGCGGCGAGGGCTTGATCAAAATGCGCGGGTGTGCGCCCCCCGACGAGCACGGAGGCGATGTCCGGCTGATGCAGCGCCCAGGCGAGCGCGAGATGCGTCTGCGCGTGCCCGGTGTGCGCGGCGACCGCCTCCAGACGTGCGAGACGACTCCACGCCGCGTCGTGAAAATAGGCGGCCTGATGTCCCGGCACGAGATCGAAGCGCGAGCCTGGCTGCACTTCGCGCTGATGTTTGCTGGTGAGGAATCCGGCCCCGAGCGGGCTGTAGGTGATGATGGCAATGTCCTGCGCGGCACAATACTCGCGCAAGTCCGCGCCCACATCGCTCACGGCGAGATTGTGATTGTTTTGCACGACGCTGAAGCGCGCACCCGCCGCCCGAAGCTGCGCCAGGGTGAAGTTGCTGACGCCGAGCGCCTTCACCTTGCCGGAGCTCACGAGATCATCGAGCGCGGCTCCGACGGACAGCGCGCTCTCATGCCATTGATGCAGATAGAGAAGGTCGATCTGACCGACGCCGAGACGTTGCAAGCTGGCATCGACATTCACACTTTCATACGGCGGCAGAATCTTTGTGGCGACGGTGATGTCACGCGGGCGACGCGATGCAAGCCATCGACCGATGATCTGCTCGGATGCGCCACCGCCATACGCGGCAGCGGTGTCGAACAGGCAGACGCCGTGCGCGTAAGCATGATCGAGCAGAGCGTGCGCGGCGGTCTCATCGATCTCCCGTCCAAAAGTCACGCAACCGAGACCGATCTGGCTGACCGGCAGGGCTGCGGACGTGATGACGGAGAGTTTCATGCCAGATGGATACGAGCTTCGCGAAAAATGCCTGCGCCGATGAAACGGGCGCGTGAGCCGAGGTGACGTTGGATGCGCAGCACTTCGTTCCACTTCGCCATGCGCTCGCTGCGGCTGAAGGAGCCGACTTTGAGTTGTCCAGCGTTCGTGGCGACGGCGAGATGAGAGATGAAGGTGTCTTCTGTTTCGCCGGAACGCGCGGACACGACGGGCAGCCAGCCGACTTCCTGAGTGCGGCGAATGGCGCGCATCGTTTCGGTGACGGTACCGATTTGGTTGAGCTTGATGAGCACGGCGTTCGCGGTGTTAGCGGCGATGCCGCGCTCGATGCGCTCGATGTTGGTGGTGAAATGATCATCGCCGATGAGCTGGCAGCGATGGCCGATGGCCTCGCGCACGATCTTCCAGCCGTCCCAATCGTCCTCGGCCATCGGGTCTTCGATGGAGACGATGGGATACTTACTGACCCATTCAATCATGAGCGCGGCGAACTGCTCGCTGGTAAAACGGAGTTGTTCAAGGCCCAGCGTGTAATGACCGTCGTAAAACAGATCGGTGGCGGCGATGTCGAGCGAGATGCCAACTTCATGGCCCGGCGTGTAGCCAGCGCGTTCGATGGCAGCGATCAGCGCGTCGAACACATCCTCATTGCGATCAAACATCGGCCAGTAGCCGCCTTCATCAGCCACACCAGCGAGCAATCCGCGCTCACGCATCACGTCGGCGGCGGCATGGAAGACGTTGGCGGTGACTTCGAGTGTTTCGTCATACGTTTTGGCCGTGAGGGCCATGACCATGAAGTCCTGGATGTCGATGCGGCCCTGCGCGTGCTTGCCACCGCCGAAGATTTGAATTTCAGGCAACGGCAGCAGCGTGCCATGACCACCGCCGAGCGATTCAAACAGCGGGATGCGCCGCGCATTTGCTGCAGCCTGCGCCACAGCCATGCTGGCTCCGAGGATGGCATTGGCACCGATGCGTGATTTGTTCGCCGTGCCATCAAGAGCGATGAGCGACTCGTCGAGGCCGGATTGATCAAACACATCGCGGCCGACGACAGCGGCGGCGATTTCGTTCTGCACATGCGAGACAGCTTTGAAGACCGACCTGCCGCGATAGCGGGCGGCATCGCCATCACGCAGCTCATGTGCCTCGTGATGGCCAGTGGAGGCACCGGAAGGCACGAGGCCGTGACCTGTCGTGCCGTCCGCTAGCGTGGCAATGACCTCCACCGTGGGATTGCCACGACTGTCGAAAATTTGCAGGGCGTCGAGCGAGGTGATGGTCATATCCAGGAAGCGGTGAGCGCGGCCAGCGAAGGCGGCTGTGGCAAGTACTTCAGCACAAAACGTGTGATGTAGGCGCATTGTGATGCGGAAAGGTATTCCACGGGAGATTTCCCATGCACACGGGCGAGCAGAAGACAGAGCAGGAGCTTCACGGTGCGTGATTCGATGTTTGTCGTAGCGCGGAATTCCGATTCCGCGTTCGATGCATTCGAGGAATAGGAATGCCGCGCTACAAAAAGTGCCGCCGTGTAAGCGGACCAAAACGCAGGGATGAGTTGAATGGCCTGCGGGTGCAGCAGCGCCTTCAAATGCAGATGTGTGAGCATGAACGCGGTGTCGAAGGCAGGATCGCCAAACCAAGCGCATTCGGCATCAAGCACGATGAGACGGTTGGGACCGATGAGGAGATTCTTCGGGCTGAAATCGCCGTGAACGAGCGCGAGCCGCGTGTCAGCGAGTCGGGCGGCCTCTTCGCGTAGAATGTCGGCGGCTTCAGGCACGCGCGAAGCGGTGGTGAGAAGATACGGCTCGATGCGTAGCGCGTGAAAATTCGGCAGTGTGTTGAATCGCTCCTGCGCGACGGGATCGGTCCATGATGCGGCATGCAAACGGCCAAGAACCTCACCTGAGAGTTGCGCCGGCTCGATGTCGGTGTTTCCATTCAGCAGGGATGTTTTCCAGTTTTGCAGTTCATCACCGAGATACTCCATCGCGAACCAGCCATCACCGCCACCGAGGATGCGCGGCACGGACGCTGGGATGATGGGGGCGGCGTATTCGAAGAATGCCTGCTCCACGCGATTGCGCGAGACATCGGCGAACCAGTCATCCTGCACGCGCAGTTTTTCCAAGGCGGTTTTAACAACCAGCCGCCGGGTGGATGACTCGACGAGCACGATGTCGCTCGACACGCCGCCGATGAGCGGGGTCACACGATTGTCACTGCCAGCAATCAAACCAGCGGCCTGCAGGCGTGGAATCCAATCGGTGGTGATCATGCACGGCGCTATTTGGCCTGCTGCTTCGACAGTTCGGCACGGAAGGCTTGCTCGCGATCCTCGACATAGAGGAGGTAGCCTGCTGGATCGGTGAAGGGATTGGTGCGGCTGCTGAGACTTGCGTGTTTCGTGTCCATTCCGTAGTAGCCGCCGTGAGCACCGAGAAAAAGATCGACGGGCAGGGACTTCAGCACGCGGAAGGTCTTCTCGTAATCAATGGCAATGCCGGGGTAATCTACGTTTCCCACAAGGATGTAACCGGGGTTCACGTTCGGACTGCCGATGATGACGGCGTTGAGTCCGTCCACCTTTATCGTCCAAGTGGTGCAGCCGCGCGTGTGGCCGGGTGTGAGATGCGCGACGAGCACGCTGCCGCCGAGCTTCACTTCCTCGCCGTCCTTGAGCCTGCGATCCACCTTGGTAACGGGGAACTGCATGTAGCTGGCTTTGAGGCGTGATTTAGCGCTGCCGCCGTTTTCGACGGCATCAGCGTCTTCTGCCATGACGAAATACTGCGCCTTCGTCTGCTTGATGATCTCGGCGCTGCCCGCGCAATGGTCCGAGTGTGCGTGGCTGATGAGCAGGATTTTTACATCAGTGAATTTGAAACCGAGTTTCTCGATGCTGGCGCGGATCAGCGGCACGGACTCCTCCAGACTGCTGTTGATGAGGATATGGCCCTCTGGCGTGGTGATCAAATAAGACGCGAGGTCTTTGGAGCCGACGTAATAGAGATTTCCGGCGATCCGGTGCGGCGGAAATTGCTCCGTCCATGCCGAGGGCGATTGAGCGAACGAAGTGGCAGACCAGAGCAGGCCGAGAAGTAAAACTGCGAGGCGTGGATTCATGCAGTGGGTGTCAGTAGGTTTTGCCGGAAGGGATGGCCCCTGCGCTGGCAGTGCTGCCGAGCAGCGCGTCGAAATCAGCCGCGCAGGTGGCGAAATGGGCGCACACAGCGCTGAACTCGGCCCCGTGGACGATGAACTGCGCACCGAGGTCGATGAGAGTTTTGGCATCCTCGCGACTGCCGACGGGGCGGCCCCAGGCTTTGCTGTGTTTGCGGCAGGTGGCGGCGATTTTCTTCTGCACATCGAGCATGGCGGGATCGTTCACGCCGGGTGTGCAGCCGAGGCGCAGGGACATGTCGCCAGGGCCGAGGAAGAGGATGTCCACGCCGGGAACAGCGGCGATTTCATCGGCATTTTCGAGCGCGGCAGGGGTTTCGATCTGCACGGTGAGGAAGGTCTCGCGATTGGCCTGATCGGTGTAGTCAGCGGGCTTGCCGATCCAGTAGTCGGCATCGCGTCCGCCACCGCAGAAGCCGCGATCCCCAAGCGGTGGGAACTTGATGGCACTGACGAGGGCGCGGGCTTCATCCGCCGTACCGACATGCGGGATCATGAGGCCGGAGGCTCCGTCTTCGAGCAGGCGGTAGAGGCCATTTTTCTCCTTGGTGGATGGACGCCACATGCAGTCGATGTCCGCCGCGTGATGCCGACCGATCATCGTTTCGACCTCACGCGGATTCCAAGCGCGGTGCTCGCCATCCACCCAGATGCCGTCATAGTGATAATGAGCCGCAACGGACGGCAGGAAGGCGATGGGGGAACCGGTGCAGCAGATGCGGGCGACTTGACCGGCACGGATTTTGGCGAGTACTTTGGAATGTCTCATGAAGAGTCAGTGGTTGTGTTTCGAGAGCCAGGCAGTGAGTGTTTCAAGCGATCCAGAGGCGTCGCCACTGCTGGGGGGGATTATGTGAAGGTCTTGGGCCTGAATCAAACGGCGGGCGAACGCCTCATGCTGTTGCTCTTCGATTGTGAGTGATTTTTTCGTCGCGGAGGGCAGTGCGACGAGGACATCCCACTGCTGCGGGCCGAAGCTGAGAGACCAGTTCATGATCCATGAGTAGCTTTTGTGAAACTGCTCCGGATTTTGCAGCGGCAGCGAAGCGGGTACGGCGATGAGCACGAGATCCTGCGCCTTGGTGCGCACCTTTTTGGCGGATTCTTCGAGCTGGGTGAGTGTTTGTCCTTCGATGGGCCAAAGCGTGACGTTCACAATAGCGTTTGGATACAAGCGTTGAAGCGCCGGAGCGATGAGCGTGTCGTGGGGCGGCATAGCGAGCACTTGGATGGGCTGGCCGACTTTCAGCAGGGCGAAGGTGTGCTGAAGCGCGGGTGTGGGCGGGCCGATGTCTTTGAGCGATGTGGTCTTGCCGGAGATGGTCTGCGCGAGGGTCTCGGCGAAGAGTTTATGCCCGGCCATGTTGGGGTGAATGGGGTCGCTGAGCAGTAGATTCCATTCGAGGGCGTCTTTGACGCGCACCGCTTCAAACGCAGCGAAGCAATCGGCCACAAAAAGCGATTCTGCCTTGGCAATATCGATGATAGCCTGCGTGAACTCAACAAGCCTGGCCCCAGGACGTTGAGGGGATTCAACGATGGAGTTTTGCGTGCAGAGAACGACTTCAGCGTTGATCTGGCGACAGCGCGTGATGATTTCGACGAGGTTCTTTTTGAAGACGTCCAATTTCGTTCCCACCAAGTCGTTCATGCCGAACATGACGGTGACCAGATGCGGTTTGTATGCGAGAACGTCACGCTCCAGGCGCTTGAGTCCGCCGGTGGTGGTGTCGCCGCTGATGCCTGCGTTGCGCACCGTGATCTGGGCCTGCGGGTGGATTTTTTGCAGGGCGATTTGCAACATCTCGGGATAGGCGCGGAGACCGCCACTGTGATAATAGACGCCAGTGATGCTATCGCCGATGCAGACGATACGCACAGGTTCTTTGCCTGCGGCAAGCAGTTGCGCGGTCTTGGGCGGCGCGGCGGCCAGAAGGCTGGCGCAAGAGAGGACAAGAAGAATCAGGCGCATGGTGATCAAGGTTGCTTCAACCAGTCGAGTGTGATGCGGCGAATACGCAGGCGGTTGAGCGCGCCGACTTTGCTGTCACCAGCGCAGTAGCCGATGAGCATGGCATCGCCCACGAAATGGATGGCGGTGTAGTGATAGAGACCATCGGGATCGTTCTCGATAAGTTTGCGCTGCGGCCAAGTTTTCCCGCCGTCGGTGGAGATCGCGGCGACGTAGGGGTTGCGTTTTTTCGGTGGGAAGGGAAACAGGCCAGAGTGATCGTTGTAGATGGCGAGGAGGTCGCTGCTGCCGGGCAGGCGCTTGATGCTGGCGGGACCGTTGGGGGACTTCATTTCCGTGGGCACGGGCGGCGTGAAAGTCTTGCCTGCATCGGTCGAGTTGAAGCCGTATTGCGCGCCTTGATCGGTGCGGCACCAGGAGAAGAGGGAGCCGTCGGCAAGTTCGACGACGCCCGGTTCCTGCAAGCCGCTGCCGCTGCGCACGGGCATGGCCCACCAGCTTGAAGACTCGGTCCAGGTGGTGCCTTCGTCGTCAGAGTAGAGCCATGTCGCGATGGCGCGGGCGTCCCAGGATTTGCTGGTGTGTGGATCGGTGCCGCGCGACCGGTGAAAGGCCAACGGCAGAATGATGCGGCCCGTGGCGGTCTGGATGACGCGGTCGTTGTTCAAGACGAAGTAACCCGGTGCCTGCTGCACGAGCTTGGGATCGGTCCAGGTTTCGCCGTCGTCGGTGGAGACGCGTATGTGTGGGCGGCAGTCGATCCAACTGTTTTTGATGCAGTAAAACATCGCGAGCTTGCTGCTGGCGAGTCGTAACAGCGATACGCTCATCACATTGTTGCCGCCGGTGTTTTCCACCACGGTGACAGGTGCGCTCCAAGTGCGCCCTTGATCGTCGGAATGAATGCGCACGATGCGTGCGGGGCTTTCATCCGCCGCATCGCCGTAGAACTGCGAGTAGCAGAAGATGATGCGGCCTGATGCGAGCGTGGCGAAGGAACCTTCCGAATTGCGCGGATGCTCCGATGTGGGATCGACGTTGAGCGTGATGATGCTCTCGGCTCCAACAACACTGGCGACCGAAAGACTGAGAGCGAGAAGGCAGCACTGCAACCAAGTCCATGCCCCCTCACCCCGGCCCTCTCCCCGAAACATGCCAAGCGGCAAAGATCGTTTGCGGCGGGGAGAGGGAGCTAGCTTTGATCGGCGCTTCATTCCCAGATGACCTGCTGAATTCAGACCCCACTCCCCGTCGAGTGCGTCGATGACACGCACCGGCTCTTCGGGGAGAGGTTGGGTGAGGGGAAACGAGGGACTGCGTTGCAGAGAGAGTGGCATTACGACGGATTGAGGTTTGAACGGATGACTCACCATTCGCCGTCACGGCTGAATTTAGCCTTCACGTTGGCGCTGAACTGCGTGATGGAGGCTTCGAGATTGGCGACGAGTTCGTCGGTGCTGCGGCCCGCGCTGTCACGCGCGGCGGGGATGACGGTGGCGCATTCGTTACCGTCCATGAAGCACGCGGCTTCGAGGAGTTTGGGCTGGTCTTCAGGCGGAATGACGAGGAAGCCGTGCTTGTCGGCGTGAATGAGGTCGCCGGGGCTGACTTTGCGACCAAACACCTCCACCTCGCAGTTCCAGCGCACGGGATGCACAAACGCATGCCCCACGCACAAGCGGCGGGCGAGCGCTTTGAAGCCGGCGTTGGTCATTTCATCGAGATCACGAATCGCGCCATCGGTGATGGTGCCGACGCAGCCGAGAGCGCGGAACATGTTCGCGCTGACCTCACCCCAGGCGGAGCCAATGACCTGCGGTTTGTCGAGATCCTGCACGACGACGATCTTCGGGCCGGGAATGCTGGCGATGTAGCGACGGAATTCTTCTCCCGCTTGGGGATTCGTCTGGCGCTGCGCGGCGTTGGAGGGCTCGATAACCAGCGTGACGGCGTAACCGACCATCGGCCCCATCTGCGGCATGAAATCACGCGTTTCCTCGATGTTGAAAGCGTCCGCACCGGCGTTGTGCTGGGTGATCTGCTCCCAGCCGTTGTAGATCGTCGGCGTGTTCCAGCGTTGAAGTTGCAATAGATCGCTATGCGGGAGAATGCGGGGAGTTTGCAGCATGGCGGCGAAGTAGGCTTTTGAAACGAGTATGGACAAACCAATGCTTCTGGTCTGTTGTCTAAACCAGATGAATCCTAACACTCCGTCCAGCCCAAAACTACCGCAGCGTGTCTCGCTGGTCACCCAGACCGCACAGAGCCTGCGCGAGGCCATGCACGCGGGCCACTGGCACGAGCATCTGCCAGGAGAGCGTGAGCTGTGCGCACGTCTGCAAGTCAGCCGCCACACGCTGCGAGCCGCCTTGGACGAACTGCAGCGCGAGGGCTTGCTGGAGGTCACAGACCGGCAGCGGCGGCGCATCACTCCTGGCAAATCAGTCACACAAAGCAGCCACTCAAAAGTGATCGCCGCCATCTCGCCACGGCCGCTGCTGGCGATGGCGCCCTCCTCGGTGGTGATGGTCGATGAATTGCGCGACCTCCTCTCACGCCTCGGCTTCAGCTTTGAGCTGCACGTCAGCACGGCCTGTTTTTCGGCCAAGCCCTCGCGGGCGCTGGATGCGCTCACCTCGCGCTCACCAGCGGCGGCGTGGCTGCTGTTTGGCTCCTTGGAGCCGGTGCAGAATTGGTTCATCCGGCGTGAGCTGCCCTGCCTCGTGGTGGGGTCCTGTGTGCCGGGCATTGCCCTGCCCTCCGTCGATGCCGACCACCGGGCCACCTGTCGGCATGCGGGCGGCATGCTGCGGCGCAAAGGCCACCGCCACATCGCGCTGATCCGACCGGAAAGCGCCCACGGCGGCGACAATGAAAGCGAGCAGGGCCTGCGGGAGGCCCTGGCGGGCGATCCCGCGCCCACTTTGCAAGTGCTGCGGCACAACGGCACCGCCGCGCATCTCTGCAAACTGCTCGACCAAGCACTGAGCTCCCCGCAGCCGCCCACCGCCTGCGTCGTCGCCCGCGCCGTGCATGTGCTCACCGTGATGATGTTGCTCATGCAGCGGGGCAAACGCATCCCGCAGGATGTGGCGGTCATCTCGCGAGATGACGAGGCCTTCCTCCAGCACGCCACGCCCGAGGTCACCCGCTATGCCGCCAATCCCGTGCAGTTCGCCCGCCGTGTGTGTGCGGCGGCCAGACAGCTCGCCGAGACCGGCACCCTGCCCCCCAAGGCGATTCGGTTGATGCCGAAGATGATGCGCGGCGCGACGCTGTGAGGCTGGATTCTAGATGCTTGATGCTGGTTGCTCGATGGTAAGAAGTGCCCACAACCCGTTCGCGTCCTCTCATCCTCCGTCATTCGTCCTCAAAAGGAGTGCGCAGTGCGGCGCGGAGCTTCCCCAACCCTTCAACCACGGAATACACCGAATACACGGAAGGATTGGCCGAAAGAAACGAAAAAAAGTTAACCAGGTCCGAACCGCCGGAGCTTCACAGGAGGTAACGAAGAAAACAGAGAATGAGCCTTCGTCATTCCGGCTACGCCGGTCACCACGCGGTCCAGCCACCATCCACGGCGAGATTCTGCCCAGTGATGTAGGAAGCGGCATCGCTCAGCAGAAACGTCACCGCCCCGGCGATCTCAGGAGCTTGGCCGACGCGATGCAGTGGCACCTTTTGGGCAAGCCGCTCAATGAACTCCGGCTTGTCCTGCTGCAACGTGGGATTCGGGAACGGCCCTGGCGAGACGCTGTTGCAGCGCACGCCACGCGGCCCCCAATGCACCGCCAGATAGCGGGCCATCTGCTGGATGCCTGCCTTGCCCACGCCGTACTCGATCGGGTTCGGGTTCATCGGCGCGGCATACACCGCCGGGTCGGGCGAGACGCTACCATACATGCTGGAAAACAGCACCATGCTGCCCCTGCCCTGCGCCGCCATCTGCTGGCCGACCACACGCGCCAGCGCAAAGGTGGCGGTCAGGTTGCCATGGTTCGCCTGGTCAAAGTCCGCCGCAGTTAGGTCATCGAAACGCTTCGCCGTGGAGGCATAGGTCATCACCACCAGCCCCTGCGGCACGCCACGCAGGGCGATTTGATCCTGAACAAAGACCTCCACCGCAGGAATGTCCGCCGCATCCAGCGTCGCCGCCGTCACCTGCGCCGCCCAACCCTCCGCCGCCACCATCTGTGCCGCCCGGTCTCCCAGATCCAAGCACAGCACGCGTGCCCCCTGGGCCACCAGTTGCGCCACCACTGCCCGCCCCAGATACCCCGCCCCGCCGAAAACCCAGAGGTCGCGCTGCTGAAGATCGAAGGGGGAGGAGGCCATGCCGCCGATTTAACCCGCCCCGCCCGAACCCGTCAATGCGCCGCTGCTGGCCTGCTCGGTGAACCACACGTTGCAGACATCACGCTAAGGAGTGACGGCATCTTGCCGTCTCCATCCGGTCTCGTCCTCGGCCTCGATTCCCACTCCCATCCAACATCCCGATTCATTGGTCGCAAAAAAAGACCCAGGCATCAGCATTCACACAGGAGACCAGGGAGAGAACGGAGAACCAGCATCAGGCATCCAGCATCCAGTCTGACCGCCTTTCTATCCTGTTCCATTCAGGATGGGCCGCAAAAAGGCCAAGAGCGGGAACCGTTGAAACAGGTAGGGACATGCCTCGTCCAACTATGCCTTCCTCTGGGGTCATCCTTCTTGCTCTTTGCTTTGGTGCCCCCAGCGCCGCCAATGCCGCAGAAATCATGTCGTGGTGAGTTCCGCGATGGCGGCGGCGGTGCTGCGGGCGGTACCGAGCCGGGTTTCCAATGCGCCCACTTTCGCCACGATCCGGCGTTGTTCCGCGAGGGGTGGGAGCACAAACGTTGCGTACATTACGTGATGGCTGAGTGAGCTTGGCATGCCTGCCCTTTTTTGACCGGAGGATGATTTAGTTAGCGCGAGCGATTTCTGACTCGAAGACAGGGGTGACTTGTAGTTGAGGGGGGAGTGCAGGCGGCGGGTGTTGTCGTAGAGCAAGTAGTCGGCCTTCTTCTCCTCACCACGTTTCACCGTCTTACCCCGCACGATGACGCGGCCCTTGGTGAAATACACCTCCTCGCGGACCTGTGTCATCACATCCCACTTCGTTCCATCCGCGCCGGCGATCGCCGGGGTGATGGACTTGGTGCGGATGTCGGTCTCGGTAAGGGCTTTTTTGTTCATTCAGGGCGGATGAATTCGATCCCAACTGGCGGCATTTGGCTTGGATGGGGCTGCTTGTGGATCCCGGGTTCTTGGCGTTGATGTACGCTCTATCAGAACTCATCCGCCAGTTCCGCCGCTCGTCGAAATCCCGTTTGGAACTCAGCTTTTCAGGGAGATCTGAAAACCTCGAAGTCCATCTTCGTCTATTTCGGCCCGACTACTATGAGATCAAACTGACACGAATGCCTGAATCGAATCGTCGAGGATGGCATTCACGAGGTTCCTTGGGCACATGGACACGACATTGTAACCGCATCGAACTTGTTTCCCACACTGACAAACCAGAGGATCTCTCGCGAGCGGTCTTGGATCAATCCCTGGATCAAATCTTTTTCGAAGTGATCCAATCCACCTATGCGTTGCCTGGCCTCGATGATGCGCCAGAACTCCCACCTGTTTCGTTCCGACTCAAAATCTAGTCCTGCGCCCGATGATCACCACCTACGCAATCTTCAACGCCCGCAGCACTTGAAAATCAAACATGTCAGCCACGGGATGCACAGGCCACCCATGATGCACCCGAAAATGGCGAGCTTGCGATACTGGCGCCGAGCCAGGACGTAGGACAGAAAGAGGAAGGGGACGGACACAGCGAGCGATGGCATCAAATGGCGCTCCACTAAGTCTGTCGGATGACTCAAAACGTAGCCCCAGCGAATGGACACAACCGCATAGACGCCAACGGCAGCGCTCAAGAAAACCAGCAGCCAACGAATGATCTCTTTGAGTTTTACGAGCCACATGAATGCGTCAGGGATGAAGCGATGAATTCACAGGCTGCGGACTGGATGGATTGCTTCTCCTCCAAATCATCGTGACGGCACACACGCCGAGCAGCCCGAGTGCAAACCAGTCACCGAAGCGCGCATAGAGCGTGATCTCGCCCGTGCGCGGCACTTTGACCTCGCCGGGCAGCACGCCTTCGAGGAAGGAGCTGCCGGTGTCGGGATCGCTCAGTTTGCTGGTGATGCGGCCGCAGGTGTCAATGAAGCAACTGATGCCGGTGTTCGTGGCGCGGACCATGGGGCGGCGCAGCTCGATGGCGCGGAACAGGGCATTGGCCAGATGCACCTCGGTCTCCTCACTTTGCAGGAACCAGCCGTCGTTGCTGAGGTTCACGATCATCTGCGGGGCTGGGCGCACGAACTTGCGCGCCAAACGGCCCACGGTGTCCTCAAAACAGATGAGCGGGATGATCTGCACCTCGGGTTTGTGGAGATGCAGCGGCTCAGTACTGTCCCCCGGCGCATAATCGCCCGGCAGCACGCCACGCAGGAAGGAGAACGGCGGGATGTCGCGCAGCGGCAGGTATTCGCCGAAGGGAACGAGGTGGACTTTGTGGTAGTCCTGTCGGCTGGCGGCATTGCCATGGAACAAGACGGCGGCGACATGGCTGGCACCGTCGGCATCATGCAGCTCGGTGCCGGTGAGCAGGCTGAAGTCGCCGCTGTGCAGCAGGTCATCAAAGTAACGCGTGTGCCAGCCTGCGGGAAGCTGCTGGTGGCTGTCGAGCAGGTTCACCGGTAGGGCGCTCTCCGGCCAGATGATGAGGTCGGTGCTGGTCTTGCCATCCCTGGCGCTGCCATACAGGCGGGTGAACTGATCGAGCCGCTGATAAATCTGTTCCCCGAGCCGCCCGGTCCAGGCGTCCACCTGCGCCACGTCCGGCTGCACCAGCACGGTGCGCACGGTGATGCTGTCCGGCTCTTTTTCCGTGAGTTTGAGAATGCCGTAGCCCGCCGTGGTGAGCATGAGGATCAAGGCGACGGTGAAGTCGAGCCGCGTCTTGCAGGTGCCCTCCCCACGATAGGCAAAGACGAGCCGCGTCAGCGTGTTCCAAGCCGTGCAGGCCGCGAACACGGGCAGAAAGGACAAACCCATCACGCCCACGAGGTCCGCCGCCTGAATGAGCGGCAGATTGTGGCGCATGGCCACGCCGAGGCCGTTCCAACCGAAACCGGTGAAGACCGTGGTGCTGCGCAGCCACTCGCACACCACCCACGCCGCCGCCGCGAGAAAAGAGCACGTCAACGAATGCAGCGCGCTGGGCCACCACGCATCCCGCGTCAGGGTGATCACATTCGGTTTGGCAAAACGATGGGTGAACCAGGCCCACAGGCCGAAATACACCGCGCAATACCCCGACAGCCCAATCACCGCGCCAAAGCCCATCAGCTCCGGCCCCCAACCAACCCAGGCGTGATCATACGCCCCGCCGATCACCCGCGAGGAATGTCGCAGCCAGAACAGATTCGGCAGAAAGAACGCGAGACCGGCGAGATAGCCGCGCCAGAACGGCCGCGCCTTGATGCCCTCAGCATCCCGCCACGGCCACAACACCGCCAGCAGCGGAAACAGCCAGACCCAGACCGCGAGGCCCGAGTCCCAACGTGGAAAGGCGAACATCAAAATGCCGCCGCTAAGCAGCGGGGCGATGAGCATGAAGAGGCGCAGGCGTTTGGAAGCAGTCACGGGCCGGGATCATGCCGCCGCGCGCCGAAAAGCCAAATCCGCATTCATCATTTTGCCTGAGGTGAAGTGGCCTTACGCCTTGCCACCCCTCACCCTGCCTCTCCCCGAAGACGGTGCAGATGCAAACCACCTCTCGACGGGGAGAGGAGGACGCTTTTTTCTCCGCCTCACTTCCTGGTGGTTCGCATGCTGGCTCTCTCTCCACGCCCCTGTCTCACCTTGCTCTAAAAACTACCTTCGGAGAGAGGGTTGGGGTGAGGGGCCAGTGCAACAAGTACGTTGTTCACGCTTTAGCGTGAGAAGCGACCTGATACGCTAAAGCGTGAACAACGTACGACTCAACTTCGTGACCGATACCGCCCAAAAAATGTCCGCACTTCCGTCTCGCCAACGGGCGTTGTTTGCAGCGAGACTCCACGCACTACCGACCATGAAAGCACTTCTGTTGATCCTCATCGCCGCCGTTGCAGCCAACGCGGCTCCCACCGGCCCTATCCGCGTGCTCTACCTCGACCCCGAGGGCAAGGAACAAACCGCCGTCGGTCCGCTGCACGACGCTATGCGTGACCTGGGGCGTGATGCGATCTGGTTTGATTACGCGAAGGAGGCACTGCCTGCCGAGAATTACGACCTCATCGTCAAGCCCGGCAGCGATTTGAGCAGCGAGGCGATCCTTGCGAAACTCCCCGCCGACCGCAAAGCCAACTACGCAGCCTTTCTGAAGCAGCGCGAACCCGAAGAACGCAAGCAGCACCCGCAAGTCGCGAACTACGAGAAGCGGCCGAAGCCGCTCACGCTGCAACTGCCCATGACCGTGAAGGCCAGCATGGAGCGCACACAGGTGCCGGCGGACTGCGAATTGAAACTCTTTGCCAGCGAGCCGGACATCGCCAAGCCCATCGCCTTCGCGTGGGATGAGCGCGGGCGCTGCTGGGTGGTGGAGACGCGCGACTACCCGCACGGCATCAGCGACAAGGGCGAAGGCCAGGACAGCGTGAAAATCTGCGAGGACACCGATGGCGACGGCAAGGCGGACAAGTTCACCGTCTTCGCCGACAAGCTCAACCTGCCCACCGGCATCGTCTTTGCGCGCAAAGGCATCATCGTGGCCGCGCCGCCGAAGTTCATCTACCTGGAGGACACCGACGGCGACGACAAGGCGGACGTGCGCGAGACGATCATCGACTGCTGGGGCATCAAGGACACGCACGCGCAGGCCAGCAATCTGCACTACGGCTTCGACAACTGGATCTACGGCTGCGTCGGCTACAGCGGCATCGAGGGCATGGTCGGCGGCAAGAAACAGGACTTCAAAATGGGCACCTATCGCTTCAAGCCGGATGGCAGCGCCATCGAGTTCCTGCATCAGTTCACCAACAACGCCTGGGCGCACAGCACGAACGACGCGGGCGATCAATTCGGCGGCACCGCGAATGGCGCGCCGATTTTCTTCGGCGGCATCCCCGCCACCGCGTATCCCGCAGGCTCACACGGCATGACGGCGAAGAAGATCAACGTCCTCGATACCTGTCACACCATCACGCCGAACTTCCGCCAGGTGGATGTCTTCGGCGGTTACACCGCCGCTGCGGGCAGCAATTTCATCTACAGCGATGCCTTACCGCAGCGCTTCCAAGGCAAAGCGATGATCTGCGAGCCGACGATGAAGGTCGTCGCCCTCATGGACGTGCAACCCGACGGTGCCGGCTGGAAGGCGCTGGACTTCATGAACCTCTACGCCAGCAGCGATGAATGGAACAGCCCCGTGCATGCAGAAGTCGGCCCCGATGGTGCCGTATGGGTCGCCGATTTCCAAAACTTCATCATCCAGCACAATCCCACGCCGAGCAAAGAACGCGGTGGCTTCGTGGCGACAACGGGCATTGGCGGGGCGCATGAAAATGATCTGCGCGATCACAGCCGGGGGCGGATTTATCGGATTGTGGGGAAGGGCCTTGATAACTGGACCGGGGCAATCCCAAAACCACCACCAACGACGACGGATGTTCTCAACAATTTGGAATCGGCACATCAATACACCAGACTGCATGCACAAAGGCAATTGAAAGAGTCTAAGTTCGCTTTGTCCGATGGGTTGCATGCAAAATTAGCTCTAATGGAAGGCTCGAAAGCCATACACGCCCTCTGGACACTCGACGGTCTCGACAAGCTCGACGCCAAAACCCACCAAGCCGCCCTCATCTCCAAAGACGCGAAACTCCGCCGCAACGCTATTCGCGCTCTCGGCAACGACAAGGCTGCGCAGGATCTCTTCTTTGGCTCTGGCGTCTTTTCTGATCCCGATCTGCAGACGCGCCTCGCCGCGTTCGTGAAGCTTGCGGATTTTGCCACCACGCCGGAGATTCAGACATTGGTCAAAAAACTGGCTGCTGATCCGGTGGCGAAGGCCGACGAATGGCTGGCCGAGGCCGCGAAGATGCTCGGCCAGAAGCACAAGGCGCTGAATTACCAAGAAGGGCCGAATCTACTGCCGAATCCCGGCTTTGAAGAGATCGCTACCGGTGCCAAAACGCCCACCGGCTGGAAGCGCCGCGATTACGGCAAGAAGCCCGGCAACGCGGAAGCCGCATGGAGCAGCGTCACCGATGAGAAGATGAGCCACCGCGGCAAGCACAGCTTCCGCATCATCACGCGTGATGATGCCGACACCAGTTTCTTTGCCGACGTGCCGCTGAAGCCGAACACGGAGTACAAACTCAGCGCCTGGATCAAAACGCATGGCTTCAAAGGCAAAGCCAGCCTCAATGACCACATTGGCCGTGCGCAGACGAAAGCGATCACCCGCACGCAGGACTGGACCGAAGTCGATGTGACCTTCAACAGCAAGACGCGCCCGAAGGCCAGCATCAACCTCCTCCACGTCGGCAAGGGCGACACTTACTTCGATGACGTGAAGCTCTGCGAACTGATCCCCGAAGTGGAGGAAGACGAAGCGAATCTAGTCGGTGATGTGCCACGCGGTGAAAAAATCTTCTGGGAGCATCCCGTGGCCGCCTGCAAGAACTGCCACATGCTCAAAGGCCAGGGCAGCGCTGTGGGTCCCGCGCTGGACGGCATCGCCACGCGCAAAGACGCCGCCTACATCCTCGAAAGTCTTATCAATCCCAACGCCAAGATCGCCGAAGGCTACACCGCCACGCCGATCAGCCCGATGCCACCGATGAATCTCATCCTGAAGCCGCAGGAGTTCGCGGACGTGAAGGCGTTCATCCTGAGCTTGAAGTAAAGCAGGCCGAAGAAAGTAGTTCAGAGCTTTAGCTCGTTCTGGAAAGCGCCCATGCCATCCAGAGCGAGCTAAAGCTCTCAATTACTTTGCAGAAACTGCTATCGCTGGGAGGCAGCCAGCACAGCGGCCTGCAATGTTAGATTTGACCCGGCGGCCAGTCTGGCCTTGATGTCTGCACTCCCGGCCACCCGGCCTGAACGCAACCCACACCTACACAACCTCTATGGCACTCTCCGTCGGCTCCACCGCCCCCACCTTCACCCTCAAGTCCAAAAACGCCTCCGGCCTGAGCGATGTCTCGCTCCCCGCTGACAAGAACACCGTCCTGCTGTTCTTCCCGCTCGCCTTCACCGGCGTTTGCACCCAGGAACTGTGCGATATCACCGCTGGTCTCAGCAGCTACAGCGACCTGAACGCCGAAGTCATCGGCATCAGCGTGGACAGCCCCTTTGCGCAGGAAGCCTGGGCGCAGAAAGAAAAGATCGGTATCACCCTGGTCAGCGACCTGAACAAGGAAACCACCAAGGCATACGACGTGGTCTTCCCGGCTCTCGCTGGCATCGGCGACACCTCCGCCCGTGCCGCCTTTGTCATCGACAAAAACGGCGTCATCCAATACGCCGAGCAGACCCCGACGCCGAAAGATCTGCCGAACTTTGACGCCGTGAAAGCCAAGCTCGCCGAGCTAGCCTGATTGGAACGTTACTTTCTAAAAAGAAAGGCGCGGGAGCATCAACTCCCGCGCCTTTTGATTTTCACTCGCTTGAGACAAATCAAGACTCCGCCGCAGCAGGTTCTGAAGACTGCGGTTTCGTTTTGGCCGGTGCGTAGTAGTAGCTGGCGTAGTTGTAATAGGTGTACTCCTTCAAGTTGGAGCTTGAGCGATTTAGAATCACACCACCCACGTTTACTTGGCGCTCGTAGAGCAGATCGAGGGCCTTGCCAGAGAGACGAGCCATGGTGGAGGACATGCGGACGACAAAGAGAATGCAGTCAAGTTTCGGCGCAAAGCTGGCGGTGTCATCGGCCACGAGCACCGGAGCGCTGTCGAAGATGACATAGTCGTATTCTTCGCCCATCTCGTGCAGCATCTCCTCTGCGGTCTTGGACAACAGCATTTCGGAGGTTTGATCAAAGACATCCCCACGCGCCAGCAAGTCGAGGTTCCGCGTACTGGTCTCCTGAACGGCATCACGCCAGTGCAGTTTGCCCCGCAATGCCTCGCTCAAGCCGGGAGAAGACGGCAATTTGAACAATTCGCTGACACCGCCGCGACGAAGGTCGCAGTCTGCCAGCAACACACGCGCCCCAGCCAAGGCCATGGTGACCGCCAGATTGGAGGTGACGGTGGTCTTGCCCTCATTGGGTACAGCGCTCGTGATAAGAATGGTCTTCGGCGGCTTGCCCTGCCAGTTTTTGAAAAGAATGGAGGAGCGGACGTTGCGGAATGCTTCCGCGTAGAGATGCCGGTCATCGTTCGGGCGCAGCAACGCCACATCACCACGATTGCGCTGCTCAGGAATCTGCCCCAGCACGGATTCACCTGGAAACAGCGTCTGGAACTCACTGAAGGAGTTCATGCGGTCGTCGAGACGGTCAAACAGCAGCAGCACTACGACGCCTGCGCCAATGCCTGCGATGAGGCCGATCACAATAGGCATCACCCAGTCTTCAACATTTTCTGAAGCTGGCGTTGACCGTTCTTGAATGGCCACATAATCAGACTGCGTCTGGAAATTGCTGGTAAAGCTCTCCACTTTTTCAAACATTTTTTCGTGCGCCAGCCGGGCCGTTTCATACACCTTCTCCAGTCTTGTGTCCTCCGCAATTTTGCCCCCCAGTTCCAGAGCCTCTTTGCTTTTTTCCAGAATCTGCTGATCCAGCACCTGCACACTGCGTTGTATGTCTTCTGTCTGGGAGCGCGTTTCCTGCTGGATCTGTTCAGCATACGAGCGCAGCAGCGATTGTTCCGTCCCCAACTCCTTGGTGATGTCCTGCACTGCGGGATGCTGCTGCTTGAACTGAAGAAGCAGCGAATCCAGATTGGACTTTATCCGTGTAATATTCGATTTCGTGCGCAGATAGTCCTGCTCGGCCATGGTCATACCATAGCTGCCAGGAGAGGTCTCTGATTTGATGCCGGTAGGCTGGGCAGCTTCGGGGGACGAAGCCGCAGGTGATGCCGGGGTCGTACCCGCGTTCAGTGACCGCTCACGTTCGATCATGGCGGCATCCACATCGGCAAGTGCCAGCTTCAATTTCCCCAGAGTCGTGTTAAGACTTTGACGCTGGGCTTGCAAATTATTGAGGAGTTGTGCTGCCGCATTGTTACCGTTGGTAATGATCAGGATGTTGTTGGCTGTCCTGAATTTGGTCAACTTCTCGAGAGCCGCTTCCATGACCTTCTGCTTGGCGATCACCTCCTGCAGGAACTGCTGGAGCACCTTGCCCTGTGCTTCTTCACGAATGTTCAGCCGAAAGGCGATGAATTCATCCAGCAGGGCATCCAGGAAGATTTTGGTGTACTTGGGCTCAGAACCCGTCGCCAAAATGTTGAAAATGGCCGACCCCTTGGTTTGAGCGACTCGAATCTCCACATCAGAATCCTTCAGGTCGGGATTGAGCGCCCGGACACGTTCTAGCGCACGACGTTTCATTTCAGCGCTTTCCACGGTCTCAATGATGGTGCCGTAGAAGTCCGCCTGTTGTTCATGCCAGCGGACACTGTCACTCATCACCATTTGGCCACCAGCCACAAGCTTGGCAAGAGAACGAAACTCCTGGGGGCGACCAGTAATGCGCAATGCCTGAACGCAAACGCCGATGCTTGCTGTCAGCAATAAGAACCACCAACGGCGGCGTAACAGGATTTTGTAACGCTGAAATTTGGCGGATGCCTCATGAATGCGATTCAGCGTGCTTGACTGCCCTTGTATAGGGAGATTGAGAGATTGTTCCATGATGAAGGGTATCCAAGTTGGTTCTGATTCTGCCACGGCCCGCTTACGGCAACTCGTCTAGCAATGCGGGCTTACAGAGTCGCCCCAAATGGCATTTAAGCCATTGGATTTTCAGTCGGTCTCAACGTTCAATTATAAATGTTCAAAGTCGATGAGCCGACACTTTGCCTGATAAATGAGATCAAACTAGACTGTCACGTCCTCAGAAATTCCAGGTCAATTCCTCCACGATGACAACGTCATCCTTACGGATGAAGACATCCTTTTCAAGGTCTCCCTGACGCATGATACCGTCCACATTGACCAGGATGGTTTTATTGCCCTGCGGTGTTTTACGGATGATTTTCACCTTTTTCTTATCGGCGAACTGGGCAAATCCGCCTGCGCGCAAAATCGCCTGGCTAATACTGATGTCCTCATTGGATGGGAGATCGTATTTGCCCTGTTTGGCAATAATCCCAAACATGACATAAAAGTCCAAATCCACTTCACGCTCACGAATTTGATCGTCCGGGTTGAGGATATCGATGGCAATTAGCACCGTGGCGATTTTGAAGAAATTTTTCTCAAGCTCACGCCTGATCGTATACGCGAGATCACGGCAGGTTTTCCCTCTGGCACCGACCAAGCCAATGTAAGGAGCCTGTATCTCTCCGGTGACCGCAACTCTCTGCTGCAAGGCATCACGTCGGTCTTCAACTATGCGAATACTGATCGTATCGCCGACCGATATGGGGCGGTTGTTATCCAAGACATCCATTGACGTCAGCACGGCCGCGCCTGCATTGGCCGATCCCGTCTGCGTTGATGGCTGCCGAGCAGTTCGCGATGACTCAGGAACACGGAAACCAGCATCCTGAGCCTTAGCACCAGACAGAGCCAGCGCTTGAATGAGAATCAGCAAGAGTAACTTTTTCATATAAAGTGAGCATTAAATTGGCCTGCTCCATCACAAATTGAATGAGATGGCGCGATCCCAAGCAACAGACCTATCCAGGCTCCCATTCGTTAGAAATTATAATTGAAACCCACGATCAACCGCGTCTGCGTGGAATCGTTGTTGGCCTGCTTAGTGTCGGTAAGGAAGTAACGATATCCCAAATTCAAGCCAGCTTTGGCCGAGAGCGCATAATTCAGGTCAACTGAAAAGCCATGCTGGTCAGCATCCCCGCCGACGGCCACCGAGTCGGCTCGGCCAAAGTGGTAGCCTGAACCAAGGCGGAGTTTTGATGTCAGTTGATGGGTATAATAGAAATCGAGACCGAATTGAGTTATATCAGACTGGGCACCAGGGAAGGCCGCGTTAGTAAACGATGGTTTGGCATTTTCATAGTAGCCGGAGAGAGAAAATCGTCCGCCCTTCCAAGCGATCATGGAGAGACCATAATTGACAAAGTCGGCCGTGATGAAATTGGAAGCCAAGTTAATGGAAGATTCATGACCAACCGTCAAGGTGTGAGTGAAACGGGCATTCAGTTGGTTGGTGAAGCTCAGGTTGTAATAATAGCCGTCTAGATCGGTTGTGTCACCCGGGCCAAGAGGAGCGAGCACGGTCGGATCTTTAAAATCAAAGATTTGCACACCACCAGATAGCTTCACTGTGGTGGATTTACCAAGAGGCACACTGACGAACATGCCCCAGTTGAACATGGTGGCGTCATTCAGCGTTGGCTGTTCATAGTTTAGCAGGGAAACTCCGCCCTCTGTCCCCAGCACCCATGTGGCCGTAGGGCTATAGGTCAATGAAGCATGTAGCGAGTTCATCGTGCGGTTAAACTGCTCGTTGTTGCTGCCAAGAGCTTTAGAAAGCGTATTGGTCAAGTTGAGAGCAAGTGCCCAGGCCGAGTTGATCTGCCAATTGGCGGCGATGCCAAAGTCATTTTGAAAAACACCGAAGCTGCTGTTTGTGTTGCCACCAACAAATGCATTGTTGGTGGCAGGACGCACAGAGACGCGGTCGTAAATGGTGATGTACACAGGCCCCGCTTTGATGTCGAAAGCCAGAGTGCTACCTGGAAGGATGTTCATCAGATAATTGCCGTTGCCGTATGCGGCGAGTTCCGGGTGGTCAAAATAATGGTCCACCCCAATGCCAGCCGTAAGACTCAAAACATTGTTTTGTGTGACCCGGTAATTGGCACTGATGTTCAGCAGTGTGCTGCTGATGATATCCGAAACGGGAGTGGCCGCACGCCGCACATTGCTGTTGTATTCAAAACCCTGGTAGAGTCCCAGACCAATGTTGACTGGGCCAAGCTTCATATTACGCTTGCCGGAAAGAAACGGGTCGGATGTGTACGTGGGGGCAAAATAACTCAAAGCCTGCGAGTATTGCCCCGAGTAGGTGGTGTAATCCCCCACAGAACGAGCTGCAAACGCGGTGCTGCCGCTTCTCACCGAAGGTTGCGAAATATCGCGGTCTGAACGAAGCAATTGCTGGAGGCTTTGGAAGCCCTCCTGATCTTCCTGGCTGACATATGCACCTTTTTCATAATCATAGACAACATCACCGCTGCGTGCGGCAGGCGCTGTCTTTTTCATCTGACTGGTGCGATTGCGGAAATCATTGAAAAAATTACTCGTCTGTGAGGGGGACACCCCAAATTGCGCGTTTGCCTTTTGAGGCATCAGGCAGGCTGTCAGGAGGGAAATCACCAGTGTGGCGGCACTGATGGAAGATGATCGGGAGTGATTAATCGGCATGAAGGGAGTGGTTGGAGCGATAATTAAAGCAGATAAAAGCAATTTTACGGCCCTTTGTCCATATCAAAATTTTCCTCTTTTTGTCACATTGCGATATTCATTATTAGCCATTTAGACCTCACTTCGCCGCGATTCAGCCTCTTTTTTTAACTGCCACGGTCAGGATTGGGCTTAATTACCTTGTAAATACACTCCCTGCGTCCGAAATCGAGTTCGAGTTGAATTTCACGAGCAGATGCCTTTCCCCATGATCGACGTGGCGTATCTGATGCTGGCGCTGCCACAATTAAGGTGCGTAATTTCCCGAGAAATTTCGTAAACGGGAGCTGTTTGGAATTGGTTTGTGCCATATTTTTAAAATAACCCGCACAGTTTAACTGTTCATAATAACATGTTCAATTGTTTTTATCATAACCACAGGCAAATCAGCTCACTTGACTCTCCCATCCCTCCCAAGTTCATGTTTGTAGATGAACGAAACTCATTCCCCATACCCCGAACGCATTACCATTCCCGCATACGCCATGGCATTGGCCCACGTCGCCAGCCTGCGTTCGGAGGATCCTTTCCGCAAAGTCGGAGCTGTGGCCCTCGACTTTGACAATCGAGTCATCGGCACAGCCTACAATGGCCTCGCCCCAGGCTACAATGCCGATCCCGAATTTTGGGCAGACCGTGATGCCCGGCGAAAATACATGCTGCATGCCGAGGTGAACCTGTGCAGCCTGTTCACGCGTGGCAACGTCAGGATCGTGGCCTGCACCACCAAGCCCTGCACAAGCTGCATGCAAATGTTGTGCGCCTACGGTGTAAAGGAAGTGTACTTTCGGGAGGATTACCCAGAATCTGAGGCCGACGCGATTGCCGGCCGCTATGGCATCCCGCTGATTCAGCTCACGGATTACCCGCAGGTTGCCACACCAAACTGAAGGGCGGCTCAACGGATGGGCATCACCACGCCTTGGCGGTGGGATTCCAAGGCTGCGGCGAAAATCTCCTGCGTCGCGACCGCTTCTTCGACTGTGGCACAGCCGAATCGACCGCCGAGAAGTCCCTCTCGCTCCATCAGGAAAGCCGCCCACATCTGCTGGATCACATCAGCGAATCCAGGCTCAAAGATGCCTCCGGTGACTGTCTTGAACGGTGTGCCGAAACCAAGATCTGTCTTTTTCCAGAACTGCTCTTTGCCATTCTCGAACAGCCACAACGTCTTCGGTTCCTTGGTGCTGTAGCGCACGCCGCCCTCCGTGCCCAGCACCTCGATAAACCATGTATTTGTCTCGCCCGGAGCCATGCGCTTCATTTCCAGCCGCAGCGGGACCTCATGCTCGCCAATTCGCGTCCAGCAGTTCAGCAGGGCGTTGTCCCAGGTGTCGCACTCGGCCATCCCACCTTTGCCGTCCGGCCGTTGGGGGTAGCCTTTTTGGAGCTGGGCAAAGAGGCGCTCTGGTCGCCAGCCTAAACGCAATGGTATATGGCACGCATGCATACCCAGATCGCCCAGCACGCCGATCTCGCCACAGGCGGCCGACTTGCGCTTCCAGTTCGCCGGTTTCGTGGCGTCCAAGTCACTGCTGTGATGAAAAGCCGAAACAACTTCGAGAATTCGGCCCAATTTTCCACCATTCACCGCCTGCATGACACGCTGCGCCCCAGGCAGGAACGGAAACTCCGAGCTGCAACGCACAAAACGCCCTGAAAGCTTCGCCGCTGCGGCGATGCGCCTTGCGGATGCGAGATCCATGCCGAACGGCTTCTCCGCAAACAAATCCTTCCCCGCCGTCAGCACATCACAGTAAATCTTCTCATGCAGGTGGTGCGGCACCGCCACATAGACCACAGCCACCGCCGGATTCGCCAGCAGTTCGTGATAATCCCCAGTGATCTGCGCACAGGCCGGAATGCGCTGGAACCAGTTGCGCACGTCCTCCACCAGATCCGCTACTGCCACCAGTTCTGGCTGCACTTCCACGTCCACCAGCGCGCACCAACGCGCGAACGCGCTGGCCATTTCCCGGCCCATGAGGCCGCCACCGATGATACCAATACCAATCTTCTTCATTCTAGGATGTTTGGTGTAAATTGTGGCAAACACCTACGCTGCTGCTGCGGCGTTTTTCACTGCCAGTTCTTGCTTCGCCATTTTCAAATCGGCAGCCACCATGATCTGCACCAGCTCCTTGAACTTCACCTTCGGCTCCCAGCCCAGCTTCTTGCGGGCCTTCGCCGGATCACCGATCAAGAGTTCCACCTCCGCCGGGCGTTCGTAACGGGCGTCATATTTTACATACTGCTCCCAGTCCAAGCCCAGCGTGCTAAACGTCTCCTGCACGAACTCCTTCACGCTGTGCGTCTCGTTAGTGGCGATCACATAATCATCCGGCTCGTCCTGCTGCAGCATCATCCACATCATCTCCACGTAGTCCTTGGCGTAGCCCCAGTCGCGTTTCGCGTCCATGTTTCCCAGGAACAGCTTGTCCTGTAGGCCCACCTTGATGCGAGTGGCTGCGCGCGTGATCTTGCGCGTCACAAAGGTCTCCCCACGGCGTGGGCTTTCGTGGTTGAAAAGAATCCCGCTGCTCGCATGCAGGCCGTAGCTCTCCCGGTAGTTCACGGTGAGCCAGTGGCCATAGACCTTGGCACAAGCATAGGGCGAGCGCGGCCAGAACGGTGTCGTCTCCACCTGCGGCACTTCCTGCACCTTGCCGAACATCTCCGACGAGGATGCCTGATAAAAGCGCACTTTCTTCACCAGCCCCGTCTCGCGGATCGCTTCCAGAATGCGCTGCGTCCCCAGGCCCACGATGTCTCCCGTGCTCTCCGGCACGTCAAACGACACTCGCACATGGCTCTGTGCCCCAAGATTATACACCTCGTCCGGCTTCAGCTCATAGAGCAGCTTCACCAGCGCCACCGAGTCCATCAAATCACCGTAATGCAGATGCAGCCGGTCCGCCGGCAGGTGTGAGTCAGGTTCGAAGAGGTGTTCCAGGCGTCCGGTGTTGAAGGACGACGCCCGGCGGATGATGCCATGCACCTCGTAGCCCTTTTCCAGCAGCAGTTCAGTGAGATACGAGCCGTCCTGTCCTGTGATGCCGGTGATGAGAGCTTTTTTCATGAGGTAAAATCGAGCGCCGATGTGACAGTACGGCCCCTCTTTTCGCAAGGGAAAATGCAGGAACATATCAGTTGCGCCCCTGCCCACCGCCTCTATTCTTAGCGCCCCCAATCCCCGACCCACTGCCATCATGAGAGCTGACCTCGTTGACCAAGCCGCGCAAATCATCAAAGACCCGCCCTTCCTCATCAACATGGTGTCCAAGCGCGTACGCCAGTTCGCCCTCGGCCACGCCCCGCTCGTCGAGCGTCGTCACGGCCTTCGTGAAGCTGATCTCGCTCTCCTGGAAATCATCCAAGGGAAGATCACCATGGCACCCATTGACCAGAGCTAGGCCACCCCTGCCACGGCAGTACCGCCAGTTCCACGTCAATCACAGCGGTTCCCCGCGCGACCCATGTCCGAGATCGCCACGAACCGCAAAGCCGTCCGCGACTTTCACATCCTCGAAAAATACGAGGCTGGCGTCGAACTTCGCGGCACCGAGGTCAAATCCATCCGCCTCGGTAAACTCAATCTCTCCGACGCCTTCGCCCGCGTTGAGCGCGGCCAGGTTTGGCTCTACGGCTGCGACATCCAGCAGTACGAAAAGGCCAGCCACGAGACCCATGAGCCGCGCCGCTCCCGCCGCCTCCTGCTGCACAAGCGTGAGATCATGAAACTCCTCGTTCACACGCAGCAGAAGGGCCTCGCCCTCCCTGTCCTGCGTGCCTACTGGAAAGGCCACCACATCAAGATCGAACTCGGCGTCGGCAAAGGCAAAACCCATGGCGACCAGCGCCAAGACCTCAAAGACAAGGCTGAAAACCGTGAAGCCGCCCGCGTCGTCGCCAACTACAACGACAAACACCGACGCTAAAGATCAGCTTACACGCCGCAAATTCCCATTTGCATTGCGCTGATCGGTCGGCATTATCCCCGCCCCTCGCGAGTCCCCCCTTAATTCGCCGTTGGTCTCCGTGCCTGCCTCTCTTTGAGATGTGCAGGATTCTCGCCCGGAGGTAACCCGGCTTTAGCACACATCCTATGTCAGTACGTCTTGCTCGATTCGAGATGCCCAGCCGCCTTGTGAAAAACGAGGCCACGGCAACCGAAACCTACGCCCAGTTCACCGCCGAACCTTTCGACAAAGGTTACGGTCACACCATTGGCAACTCCCTCCGCCGCGTCCTCCTCTCCTCCCTGGAAGGTGCCTCCATCACTTCCGTGAAAATTCGCGGTGCGGAACATGAATTCACCACCCTTCCCGGCGTGCTCGAAGACGTCGTTCAGATCATTCTGAACCTCAAGAAGGTCCGCTTCAAGCATCACAGCGAAGCCAAGGAGCCCCGCCTCCTCTCCATTCTCGCCGACAAAGAAGGTGCCGTCACCGCTGGCGACATCAAGGATGACAACCATTACGAGGTCATCAACAAGGACCAGATCATCTGCACGCTCGACCGCAAAACCAAGTTTGAGTGCGAGTTCGAAGTGCGCGTCGGCCGCGGTTTCTCCACCTGGGAAGAAAACAAGCGCGCAGACACCCCTATCGGCGTCATTCCGATCGACTCCATCTACAGCCCGGTCACCCGCGTGAAATACGCCGTGGAAACCACCCGCGTCGGTCAAAACACCGATTATGACAAGCTGGTGCTCGACATCTGGACCGACGGCCGCATCACCCCGCAGGACTCCCTCCTGCAATCCGCCGCCATCCTGCGCCACCACCTCGACGTCTTCGTCAACTACGACGACAAGGCCGTCGAATTCGAAGCCGCCCCGGAAGCCCAGAGCGAGGAAAACAGCGAGTTGCGCAAGCTCCTGAACATGAGCGTCAACGAGATCGAACTCTCCGTCCGCGCCGCCAACTGCCTCAACAACGCCAACATCACCTCCGTCGGCCAGTTGGCCATGAAGTCCGAAGGCGAAATGCTCCGCTACCGCAACTTCGGCAAAAAATCCCTCACCGAAATCAAGGAAAAGCTCTCCGAGCTTGGCCTCTCCCTCGGCATGAAGTTCGACCCAGCGCTGCTTGAAGCCACCCCTGGCGGTGTCTCCCTGCTCGCCCGCAGCAGCATGATCGACGACGACGATGAAGAGGCAGATGCCCTCGACTTCACCAAGCTCGTGGACAGCCACACTCCCGACATTGATGACGAGGAATAATCGGCCGCAGCAACCCAATCACCGATAGAAGACACTTTTTAGGACATGAAACACGGAAGAAAAATCGTCAAACTTCAGCGCAAACAGGACCACCGCGACGCGCTGCTCATGAATCTGACTTGCTCCCTCATCGAGCATCGTCGCATTCGCACCACGCTCGCCAAAGCCAAGGCCCTCCGCCCCTACGCGGAGAAGCTCGTCACCCTCGGCAAGCGCGGCACCCTACACGCCCGCCGCACCGCCATCTCCACCCTCCGTCACAAAGACATGGTGAAGAAGCTCTTCGAAGAGATCGCCGTCGCCTCCAAGGACCGCGTCGGTGGCTACACCCGCATCACCAAGCTCGGCCAGCGCCGCAGCGACTCCGCCCCGATGGCCTACATCGAGTGGGTCGATGCCTATGTGCCGAAAGCCGCCGCCGCCCCTGAGGCTGATGCCGCAGCAGAACCTGCCGCCGAAGAAGCCGCCGCAGCGCCAAAGAAAAAAGCTCCTGCCAAGAAAAAGGCCGCGCCGAAAAAGAAGGCCGCCGCTGAATAAGCCCGCCCTTCTCAGCGAGAACCCATCCCACGCGGGAGTCGCAAGACTCCCGCGTTTTTTTGGCAATTTACCACCTTCTCTGCCTTCGAACCGTTGTTGTGCGGCGTTGGACTCCCGCCATGCCCTGCCAGCCATCAACCCAAAGTCTGGCGACTTTTTCGAGGACGAATGCTGGATCGTGGGTGGATTCCCCGCGCTCCGCTAGCGGAAGATCGGTGGCAAGCTGTAGAAGTGCCGGCGAGCCGCTGGCGCTCCACCTATCGGCTGAAAATCGTTCTCACGCCTGTGGGCTGCGGACGCTTCAGTACCTCCGCTGCCAAGATGGCAAGTGTCAGAGGGTGATCGTTTACAGCCATAGTCGGACTCCATGCCAAGGCTTCAAGCTCCGCTCGCGTGACAGGGGTGTCCTTTTAGCTCGGGCGGGCAGCGCATCCTGCTTGCGGCCGCTTATCACTCGGAAGCGGCGCTGGCATCACCTTCCTCCGGCAGATCCGGCAGGGGTGGCGGAAGGCTGTCGATGATGTTGAGGAGGGGGACGCCGCGTTCGACGGATTTGTCGAGACGGAAGAAGAGTTGCGGGCTGCTGCGGAGCTTGACGCGCTTGTAGAGATCCCGCTGGATGGCACCACGGGCCTTGGTGAGCTTGGCGACCGCCGCATCCTGCTGGTACGGCTTGCCAATGACTCCGACATAGACAAAGCACTGCCGCATGTCGGGCGTGGGACTCACATCATGCAGAGTGACGAGGCAGTTCTCGAAACGGTAGTCCTTTTCGAGGATGGTGCTGAGCTCACGGCGGATGAGTTCGCGGACTTTTTGGACTCGGAGGGACATCGGGTTGCTGGATGCTGGTTTCTAGAGGCTGGATGCCAGTTTCTGGATGCTAGCAACTAGCACCAAGGATCCAGCATCCAGTTCAGAGCGTTTGGGCGATTTTTTCGAGCTCGTAACACTCGATGACGTCGTTTTCCTCGTAGTCGCTGAAGCCGGAGAGCTTGATGCCGCACTCGAGGCCGTTGCGGACCTCGTTGACCTCGTCATCGAAGCGGCGCAGCGTTTCGAAGCCACCGTCATAGACGGCCTGGCCGTCACGCAGCACACGGGCACGCTGCTTGCGCTGCATGGTGCCATCGGTGACGACAGAACCGCCGACGAAGCCTTTGTTGACCTTGAAGACTTGCTTCACGCGGGCATGGCCGAGCATCTTCTCGCGGGTAAGCGGGTCGAGCAGGCCCTGCATGGCCTCTTTGACCTGATCGATCAATTCATAGATGATGGAATAGAGCTTCACCTGCACGGTCTCGCGCTTGGCGGTGGTGAGCGCCTTGTTCTCCACCTTGACGTTGAAGCCGATGATGATGGCGTCGGAGGCGCTGCCGAGCAGCACGTCAGACTCATTGATGGCACCGACCTCCTGGTGCAGAATGTCGAGGTTGCATTTCTCGCTCTGGATGTCGTTGAGACACTTGGCGACGGCCTCGACGGAACCCTGCACGTCGCATTTGAGGACGACCTTGAGGGCCTTCTTGTTGTTGTCCTCGATGCTGGCAAAGAGATGCTCCAGCGTGGAGCGGCGCGGGATGTTGAGCTTCTTCTGACGGATTTCTTCCAGACGTTCGACGCTGAGTTTTTTGACATCGCGCTCGCTGGTCATCACGACGACTTCGTCGCCGACGTGCGGCATGTCGCTGAAGCCGATGACCTCGCACGGCATGCCGGGGAGGACTTCCTTGATGGGTTCGCCACGGTCATTGAGCAATGCTTTGACCTTGCCCCAATGCGGGCCGCAGATGAATGCTTGGCCGACTTTGAGCGTGCCCTGGCCGATGATGACGGTGGCCACGGGGCCTTTGCCGGCGACCATGGAGGATTCGATGACGGTGGCGCGTGGCGCGGCCTTGGGGTCGGCCTTTAGCTCTAGCACCTCGGCCTGCAGGGCCATGGTTTCAAGCAGGCCGTCGAGTCCGAGGCCGGTTTTGGCGGAGACTTCCAGGCACTCGATCTGACCACCCCAGTCCACAGGTGCGAGGCCGATATCCTGCAACTGGCCTTTCACGCGCATGACGTTCGCGCCGGGGACATCGCACTTGTTGATGGCGATCATGAGCTGCACACCAGCGGCCTTGGCGTGACTGAGCGCCTCCTTGGTCTGCGGCATGATACCGTCGTCGGCAGCGATGACGAGCACAACGATGTCCGTGACGTTGGCACCACGGGCACGCATGGCGGAGAACGCGGCATGGCCGGGGGTGTCGATGAAGGTGATCGGGTGCCCGTTGTGGAAAACGCTATAGGCACCGATGTGCTGCGTGATGCCGCCCGCCTCACCGGCGGTGACCTGCGTCTTGCGCAGTGCGTCCAGCAGAGAGGTCTTGCCATGGTCAACGTGACCCATGAAAGTGATGATCGGGGCGCGGAGCTCCAGTTTTTCCTGCTCCACCTCCTCCGGCGCTTGGGCGACCGGCTCAACGACGGCCTCCTCGGCCTTGTGGACGCCGCCGCCTTTCTCGCGCTTGTCGCGCTCCAGCTTGAAGCCGTGCTTCTCACAGATCTTCTCGGCGATCTCGATGTCCACGGCCTTGTCGGCACTGGCGAAGACCTTGAAGGCGATCAGGTCGGAAATGATCTTGAAGGGCTTCAGTCCCATCTTGTCCGCGAGGTCCTTGACCACGATCGGCGGCTTCAGATGGATGATTTTCTCGCCATTTTCTCCCAGCTCAAACTCGGCCACTTGCACTTCCGCCGGCGGGGCGTGAACGATCGGCACGATCGGTTTCGGCGGAGAGTCATCCCTCACCAAGGAGATCGGCGGCAGGGCGTTCTCTGCATCGGCAGGACGGCGGCGCACCTTCGGCTTGTCGTCATCCTCAAAGAGGTTGAGCGCGGCGGCTTTCCGCTCATCCACCGTAGGTTTCGCGGGAGCGGCAGGCTTCTCGGGCGGTGGAGGGGGCGGAGTGGCCCCTAATCTTGGCAAGGCTGCGCCTGCCTTGCCCGCTCCCCTGCTGCGGGGTTTTTTTTCCTCGATCAACGAAAGCACTTTGCCTGCGGCCGCATTTTTGGGCTTGGCGCTTTCGACTGGCACGTCTTCAGTTCCAACTTTGTCGGTGGAAGACTTGCTCTTTGGGGCGGATGAGGACTTGCTGGGCATGTGGGAGTTGGATCGGGCGAGCGGCGTGGGGGGCTGGCTGGTCGGAGAGTTGGAAGTTGATGTGAGGCGTTTTCATGACGGCACGGGAGCTACTGTGCCGCCGGAGCGGAAGCATGTGCCTGAGCCTTTGCAAGAATCTGTGCGGCGAGTTCGAGGTTCCCGTCGAGCACTCCGGCGATGTCATCGACATCGACGCCGCTGACGAGCGTGCTGAGATCGCCCATGCCGCCCTGTGTAAGCTGGTGGGCCACCGCCTCGGAGACGCCGAGGGCGTCCACGAGATGATGCACCGCGCTGCCGATCTGGCCTGCAAAGACCTCGGCAGCGTGCTCATCTTTTTCAATGACCAAGTCCATGCCCACCAGACGCGAGGTCAGGCGCGCATTCTGGCCGCGACGGCCGATGGCCTTGGAAAGATCTTCCTCGCTGACGGTGAGGCGTGCCTCTTTCTTCTCATTGTTCACCTTGATGGAGAGCACCTTGAGCGGCTTCAATGCCTCACGCACGAACTCGGCGGGATCAGACTTCCAGCGGATGATGTCCACCTTCTCGTTATTCAGCTCGCGGACGATGTTCTTCACACGTGCGCCACGCAGACCGACGCAGGCACCCACCGGGTCCACCTTCTCGTCTTCGCTGTGAACGGCCACCTTCGTGCGGTAGCCCGCCTCACGCGCGATGCTGGCGATCTCCACGGTACGGTCGCCGATCTCACTGACTTCAAATTCAAACAGCCGACGCACAAAGTTCGGATGCGCACGGGAGAGGATGATCTCCGGGCCACGACCGCTGTCCTTCTCCACTGCCTTCACATAGAAGCGCATGCGGTCGCCGGGGGTGTAGTCCTCGGTGGACACACGCTCCTTGGAGGTCATCACGCCTTCGAACTTGCCGAGATCGACGATGACATCGGACTTCTCAAAGCGGCGCACCACGCCGTTGACGACGTCGCCGGTGCGGTCCTTGAACTCCTCATAGAGGTTTTCCTTTTCCGCCATGCGCAGGCGTTGCAACATCGTCTGCTTGGCCGTCTGCGCGGCGATGCGGCCCATGTTCGGGTGCGTGACTTCGATCTCGATCTCGTCGCCGATCACCGCGTCCTTCTTGAACTTCCGGGCCTTGGCCAGCGGCAGCTCCTCGAACGCATTGGTCACGGTCTCGACGACCAACAGCTTGGCGAAGGCTTTGATGGTGCCTTTTTCAGGATCAACGTCGATGCGCAGCTCGCGTGCAGGGCCAATGCTTTTCTTGGACGCCGCCAGCACTGCCTGCGAGAGAGCCTCGACCATTTTGCCACGGTCGATGCCTTTCTCTTTCTCGTAGTAATCGAAAAGGGCTTTGAGTTCGCTGATCATAAAAAATTCGTGATGTCACCAGACAAAAAAAGCGGGGAATGGCCCCACTCTCGCCGTGAAAACGCTAATTCTGTCCGGGAAGGACGCGGATCATAAAGGAGTGTCAAGAATCGGCAAGTGGAAAAAGGGTGTTATGCCGTGGTGTTCGTGGTTTTTTTTCGCAAGCGTCTAGCCTGACCTACTCACGAAAGAGGCATCCGCTGCGTCACCTCGCCGCCGCAGCAAGATTTGAGGCATTGGATCGGGATTTTCGCCGGTCGTGACCTTGCAAAACCCGGTTTTCGCTCCATCCAGGCATGGCGCCGCCCCACCGGCCCCTATTTTCTCTACGGAGGCGGTCCGCTCTTTGGAGCCGCTGCTCCCTGCGCTGCCCGCCGCTCGCGGCACGCGCGCTTGCAGCGCTTGTCCGATGACTTGCGCCACTCATTCGCTGCCGGGGCACCTGGCAGCCAGAGGCACTTCCACCCGGCCTTTGCGCACGCGCACTCTGGCCGCGAGCTTGCAGAGCTTCATGCGCACTTCGCTAAAGCTCGCCGGCGCAGCTTTTTGATCACGCGGCGCAGGATGCCGCGAATGGCCCTGGCGCAGGGCGTGTTGATTCACTCGCCGCCTCACGGCTCGTTCCCCCCTGCGGGGCAGCCTGCGGCGGTCTATCTCGCCCACATGTGCGCTGAACATGCCGCACTCCTGCTGCCCATAGACGAGGCAGGCAGTGGAGTCGCGATCCAGCACGCGGCCCGCTGGAGCTTTGCCCGCGTAGCCGACGATGCAGTTCTCCACCATCGCAGCAAAGGCGCTTCGGTGCGAGCGCCTGGGCGAGGTGCGCAATGTCACCGCACTGCGCCGCATGACGCGCCAGAGGAGCTGCCCGGCATCGCCGGACATAAGCGGCGCGTCGAAACAACAGCGCAGGCGGGTGCGCTCCGGTAGTTGCGTGTCGATGAACTCGGGGATTAGCTCGCGTCGGACTGGGTTTGGCATGGTTTGAACGCCCGCATGGATAGCTCAATGCAAACCAAACCCAGACACGGCCACCCGCTCGCTCTATGGCATGGACGGCCCGGATTCGCCTCGAACGGCCTATGGGCGGCAATGCCTACTCGCGCGGCGGTTGGTGGAGCGCGGCGTGCGATTTGTGGAACTGAGTTGCCTGCTCGACAGCACGCGGGTCGTGTGGGCGGGCAAGTTTGGCCGTACGCCATTCGCGCAGGACAGCGATGGCCGCGATCACAATCCCTATGGCTTCACCATCTGGATGGCCGGTGGTGGTGTGAAACCCCGCCACATTTACGGTGCGACGGATGACTTTGGCTATCACGCCATCGAGAACCCCTGCACCGTCTATAACATGTGGGCCACGATGCTGCACCTCATGGGCGACTGACGTATCGCTTCAGCGGCCGTGATTTACGGCTCACTGATGTGCATGGGAATATGCTGCGGGAGGTGATCGCGTGACCCTGAGATGACAAAGGGCTGCATGCGACAGCCCTTTGAAATGCATGATGCGGATGAGAGCACCGCGCTCCGGGGTCACGCCTCTAGCTTCCAGGGGCCGCGATACTCGCGGCTGAGGAGCTTGCTGGCGTCGGCGTCGCCGATGATTTCTTCTTTGACCGGGTCCCATTTGAGCGGGCGGTTCACGAGGAAGGAAATCAGGGCGAGATGGCCGGGCGTAGCGCTGCGATGCGCGGTTTCGACCGGCGTGACGGTTGGTTGGCGGCTCTTGACGCAGTCGAGGAAGTTGCGGTGGTGACCGGGGGTATTGTAGAGGCGGGTCTTGATGATGTCATCGCCCAGATTCGGCGCGGTGGCGGATTCGACGACCTCGCTGTTCGGATCTTTGTCGTCTTTGCGCTTTTTGACGATTTTTTTCAGCTCAGGCTTCGAGGCATCATACGAGCCACGGTTCACATGAATCCAGCCGTCCGTGCCGATCCATTTCGTGCCCATCTTGATGTCGTCATGGCCACCGGCGATGGTCATGGTGATGTCACCGGCATATTTGACCTCAGCACGATACTTCGTGGCGGTGTTCCAGATGTCGGTGCGCGGCGGCATGTCCACCTGGAGGGGATTGATTTCCAGCGGGCCGCTGCTGTCCATGTCCATGCCCCAGTGGGCGATGTCGCAGTGGTGACCGATCCAGTCGAGAAGCTGGCCGCCACCGATGTTGTAATCCCAGCGCCAGTTTTTGTGAATGCGGCACTCGATGTAGTCCTGCATCGTGGCAGGTCCGATCCACATCTCGTAATCGAGCTCGGCAGGCGGCGGGGTGACATCACGCTTGTCCTTGGTGCCGGCGAAATCGTTGTGGCCGCTGGGCAGGCCGACCTGCACCTCCTTGAGCTTGCCAATAAGGCCGTTGCGGACGATTTCGGCTCCAATACGGAAGTTGTTCTCGCTGCGCTGCCAGGAGCCGGTCTGCCAGATACGGCCATGCTTCTGCACGGCCTTCACGATGGCCTGCTGCTCGGCAATGGTGCGGGCGAGCGGTTTTTCACCGTAGATGTCCTTGCCGTTTTTCGCGGCCTCGATGGAAGTGAGCGCGTGCCAGTTGTCCGGTAGGGCGAGCATGACGGTGTCGATGTCCTTGCGGGCCATAACTTCGCGGTAGTCGTGATAGCCTTTGCAGTCCTTGTTCTTGTAAGCGCCGTTGATGGTGTTTAGCGCCTTATCGAGATTGCGTTTGTCGATGTCGCAGGCGGCGACGATCTGGCAATCCTGTTCCTGGAGAAATTTGCCGGTGTTGCTGGGCCCCATCATGCCCCAGCCGAAGACGGCCATGGTGATTTTGTTGGAGGGAGCATTCTGACCAAGTACGCTGGCTGGAATGATCGTCGGAAAGCCAATGACGGCGGCGGATTTGGCAATGAACTGACGGCGGGAGGACACGGGAATGCGTTTCATGGTGATGGATTTGCTGATGAATGAGTTTTAATCGAAATCTCGGTGGCAAGTCCAGCCGCAAATCAGAATTACTGCTAACAACTCGTCGGCACACGCAGGGCCAGCTTCACGGCATGTGGAATGGCCCCGAGCACGAAACCGAGGCAATCGACAGCGCCCTGCGGCTTGCCGGGCAAAGCGATGACGAGGCTGCGGTCCACAATGGCCGCAAGGCAGCGTGATAAAATGGCGTTCGGGGTGAGTTCGAGCGATTTCATGCGCATGACCTCGCCAAAGCCGGGAATCTCGACGCGCATGATGCCACGAATGGCCTCCGGTGTGACATCACGTTCCGCGATGCCGGTGCCGCCGGTGGTGAGAATGAGACCACAGCCTTGAGCCGAAAACGAACGAATGGCATCCTGGATGCGCGTGAGATCATCAGACACGATGGCCTCGGCTGCGACGCTCCAGCCACAACCTTCGGCGGCCTGCTTCAGGGCAGGACCGCCCAGATCGTCATACACGCCCTGACTGGCACGGTCAGAGACGGTGATAATGCCGACTTGCATGCGTGCGCGTCAGTTTGATTTGAAATGAACTCAAGCAACCGGATTTCGGGCCTTATTGGGCCTGCGGCTTGGTGCCAGCCTGGGATTTCTCCTCGCTCTTGGCCGCTGTGGTGGGCTTGTGATCGAGTTCGATGAGGTCACGCAAGATATAGATCGTTTCCAATTTCATCGGCTCGATGCCATAGGGGAACTTGGCGTTGCCTGATGTGCCATCGTCATCTTTGGCCGCAGCGGTGCGCATACCGGAGTTCATTTCCTTGGTGAAGGCGGACTCAGGGACGAGTTCGGCTTTGTCCACGTTGTCGAGGGTGATGTGGTAGGTTTGGAAGCCATCGTCTTTGAGGCGTGCCGCAATTTCCTTGGCACGTTTTTCACGCTCCTCGCTCTGCTTGTCGCGACGGTTTTCAGTATCAATGCGCTCGTTTTCACGTTCCTGCAGATTCAGCGTGACGGTATTGCGGTCGATTTTGTCTTTGAGGCGCTTGGACTCGTCCAGGATGATCTGGAACTCAGGATTGGCGGCGATGCGGCTCTGCACACGCGAATTGATCTCATCGATCGGAAACGGGCCTTTGCGGAACAACGGGTATTTGCGCGGCGGGATGGTGTCGTAGGGCAGCGGGTTTTCAGCAGCGCTTTCGCCGATGTCCAGCACGTCGCGGATGGAAGGCAGCGCGATGTCGGACTCCACGCCTTTAAGCTGGGTGGAACCACCGGCGATGCGGTAGAACTTTTGAATGGTGACCTTGAGGTCACCGGCACCTTTTTTGTCGCTGAAGAAAGGCATGTAGCGCTCAACTGGGAGAATGGTCTGCACGGTGCCTTTGCCGAAGCTGGCCTTGTCGCCGACGATGAGGGCGCGGCGGTAATCCTGGAGGGCGGCAGCGAGAATTTCGGAGGCGGAGGCGCTGGCCTTGTTGATGAGGACGATCATGGGGCCGTCATAGACGGGCTTCTCGTTGTCGCTATCGCGCCAGGTGACGCTGCCGCGCCAGTCCTTCGCCTGCACGACGGGACCGGCGGGAACAAACAGGCCGGTGAGTTTGATGGCCTCGTCGAGAGAACCGCCACCATTGTCACGCAGGTCGAGCACGAGACCGTCAATTTTCTCCTTCATGAGGCGGCGCAGCAGTCGCTCCACATCGGCGCTGGTGCTGACGGTGCCGTTTTCCATATCGGCGTAGAAATTAGAGAGATTGATCCAGCCGACTTTGAGCGGCTTGCCCAGCTCCGGCGGGGTGACGAGCAGCTCGGCGTTGGCCAGCTTCTCTTTGAGCGGCACTTCGTCACGCACGATGGAGATGATGCGGTTGGCGGAAGGATCGTCAGCGGGGACAATCTTGATGCGCACGGTGGTGCTTTTATCACCACGAATCATCTCAACGATCTTCTGTAGCTTCAGGTACTTCACGTCGATGAATTCGTCCTTGTCCTGCGCGACACCGATGATGCGGTCGTTGAGCTTGAGTTCCCCCTGCTTGTCAGCCGGACCGCCAACAACGATGCCCTGGATCTCAGCGCCATCGTCCTTCTGGCCTAACAGAGCGCCGATGCCGACGAGCTTGTGCGACATGTGGATTTTGAAATTGTCGCTCTCGTCCGTGCTCATGTACTCGGTGTGCGGGTCATAGGCGGTAGCGAGGCTGGAGAGGAAGAAGTTCACCACGTCCTTGCTGTCATTCTCATTGATGCTTTCGAGCAGGCGCTCGTAGTCTTTGAGGACGCGCTCTTTCGGCGTCATGTCCTTCTCATCTTTTTCCTTTTTGGGAGCGTCTTTGATAGCGAGTTTGGGTTCTTCTGGCACCTTGGGCATGTCAGGGTTGATAACTTCAGGGCTGACCGTCGCGGCGGCGACATCAGGGCTGCCAGTGGGAGTCTTCGGCGATTTGGCCTCGGCGGTGCCGTCCTTTTTGGCGGCAGCCTTCTCGGCCTTCTTTTTCTCGTCACGAATGCGGGCATCAGCGACCAGACGTTCGGCGAGGAGGTTGTCCTCAATGATGTCGAGCCAGATTTTGTCCTGCGCGGCCTTGTCCTGCGGCCACGGGGCCTTGTCGCGCTTGATCTCGATGCTGCGCTTGGAGTCGAAGGTGAACTTGTTGGATTCGAGCGCCTTTTTGAGGAAGTCCACGCGCTCCTTCACCCGCACCTTGTAGATGTCGTAAATCTCGATCGCCGGGCTGATGTTCCGCATCAGCACATGATCGTCGAGCGTGGTGTCGTACTTGTCCTTGAAGTCGGCCACATCCTTCTCGGTGAAGAAGATGTGCTTGAAGTCGAGCATGTTCAGGTAATTCTGCAGCATGGTGCCAGACACCTTGTCGTCGAAGTCCTGCTTCGAGTAGTGGTGATTCTGCAGCATGTAGGCCACATGCATGGCCACCTGGCCATAGTTGGTCTCCGCTTGCGCCGAGGGGATGAGAAGCGCGATGGCGGAAGCCGCTGCCGCGACGGGGGTGAGGATAAATCGAGTCATGGGGGTAAACGTCCTGAGCTATAACGAACCTCGCGGAGCGTTTTGCGTTCAGATTTTGCCTTTTCCGAGTTGAAATGTCCAACGCTTTCCCGTCTTTCACCCTCCTCATGCCCAAAATCTCCACCTACACCGGCGGCATCGCCGCCACCAACGGCTTCCTCCTCCCCCTCCCCGGCGGCACGCTCCTGGTGGATGCACCCGATGGCATCGCTGCCTGGCTGAAGCAGCAAAACGTGCATGTTGATGCCCTCTTCCTCACCCACCAGCACTTTGATCACGTTCTCGATGCCGCTGCCGTCAAAGCCGACCACGGCTGCCGAATCTACTCCTATGCACCGTATTCACGCGATCTGACGCTGGAGATACTCTACGGAGCGGTGACGGGAAGCCCATTCTCCGTGCCGACGTTCGAAGTCGATGAAATCCTCGAAGGCAAGGACACCCTCGCCGCCCTCGGCGAAACTTGGCATATCTACCATGTACCCGGCCATTCGCCGGACAGTGTCTGTTTCCATCTCGAATCGCAGCACCTCCTCTTCGGCGGCGACGTGCTCTTCCTCGACGGCATCGGCCGCACCGACTTCCCCGGCGGCTCCACCCAGCAGCTCCTCAGCGGCATCGAAGAAAAGCTCTTCATTCTCCCCGACGCCACCCGCGTCTTCCCCGGTCACGGCGACGACACCACCATCGGTCGCGAGCGCCAAGAAAATCCCTTCCTCGACTGATTCCGTCATTCTGCATTCGTCATTCGTCATTTCCTCCGATGCCCCGCTCCCTCCATGACCTCACTTTCGACCAGCTCCGCGAGCTGATCGTCGCCGCAGGTCTGCGCCCGGCACATGCTGGCACGCTATGGAACACGCTCCACTTCAAGGCGATGCCCGATCCCCTCGCCCGTGAGGATCTCGCCCCGCCGCTGCGCAAATGGCTCACCCAGGTGCTCGGCGACGGCTCCTGGACGCTCGACCTGCCACCCGCCTCCTCCGACACGCCCAGCAGCGATGGTTTGACCCGCAAGCTCCTCCTGCGCATGGCCGACGCCCAGGAGATCGAGACCGTCATCATGGGCTACCCCGGCCGCCACACCGCCTGCGTCAGCACCCAGGCCGGTTGCGCCATGGGCTGCGTCTTCTGTGCTACGGGACAGATGGGCTTCGTGCGGCATTTGCGCCCCGGCGAAATCGTCGCCCAGGTGCTGCATGCCCAGCGCATCGTCCGTGCTTCTGGCGAAAAGGGTCTGCGCAATCTCGTCTTTATGGGCATGGGTGAACCGTTGCACAACTACGACGCCGTGATGACCGCGCTCGACATCATCTGCGACACCCGTGGGCTGAACATCGGCCCCAGCAAGATCAGCATCTCCACCGTCGGCGTCGTACCCGGCATCCTGCGCATGGCGGCGGAAAAGCGGCCCTACAACCTCGCCGTCAGCCTCCACGCCGCCACCGAGGAGGAGCGGGCCAAACTCATCCCCGCCAACCAACGCTGGCCGCTGGCCGAATTGATCGCCGCCTGCCGCAGCTACAACGCCCAGACTGGCCGCCGCATCTTCTTCGCCTGGACCTTGATCGCCGGTGTCAACGACACCCCCGAGCACGCCCACCGCATCGCCAGCCTGCTCCACGGCCTCGACGCCCACCTCAATCTCATCCCGCTCAACCGCACCGACGGCTACACCGGCACCGAAAGCAGCGACACCGCCGCCGACACCTTCCACCGCATCCTCCAAGACGCCGGTTTCCCCTGTACCATCCGCCAACGCCGCGGCATCGACGTGGCGGCGGGATGTGGCCAACTCAAGGCAGCAAAAAGCGCGAGGCGCAAGGTGGCCTGAGTATGTAGTCCGGGCTTTAGCCCGCTCTTGGATGAACTCCGCGTGAACCCCATGTGAATTCATCTTCACAAATCACGGGCCGCTTGCCGCCACCTCTGAAACAGGCGTATCGTTGTCGCAGTCATGCCCGCCCGCGTCATTCTCCTCAATCTCTCCGCCTGCCTGTGGTGCTGCCTCGTGCTGAACCTGCGTTTTCACCTCGCCGGACATCACTACTACAGCTTCATGCTGTGGAACCTCTTTCTCGCCGCCATCCCCCTCGCTCTCAGCCTCGGCTTGCGCCAAATCAACCGGCTCACCCTCGCGCTGCCGCTGCTCGCAGCCTGGCTGCTGTTCTTCCCGAACGCGCCCTATGTCCTCACCGACCTGATCCATCTCAATGCACACCGGCACGGCCAGGTGCCGCAGTGGCTTGATCTTCTCATGCTACTCTCCTTTGCCCTCGTCGCGCTGTGGTTCGGCTTTCAATCCCTCCACATCGTCCAGCATTGGTGTGCGCGGAAATTTTCTCACGCGGCGGCCTGGTGCGTCACCCTCGGCTCGCTCGGCCTGAGCGGCTTCGGTGTTTACCTTGGCCGCTTCCAGCGCTGGAACAGTTGGGACATCATTCGCAGGCCCGAAATACTCCTCGGCGACATCGCCTCACGCTTCCTTGATCCCCTCGCTCATGCCCGCACCTGGGGTTTCACCCTCGGCTTAGGCACCCTGCTCATCCTCGCCTACCTGTGCTGGTTTTCGGCAGCGACGGCGGCGCAGAACAGTCGTAAGCTCGATTAGCCGTGTCCCACTACGATCCCCGCCGCGACCACCTGCTGCTCTTTGACGGCGTCTGCCATCTCTGCGATACCAGCGTGCGCTTCATCGTGCGGCATGATCCAGCGGGAAAAATCAAGTTCGCCCCGATTCAAAGCCCGCTGGGCCGCCAACTCTACACCCGCCACGACCTCGATCCCACTGCACCAAACACGATGCTGTTCGTCACGCCGCGTGGAGCCTTCCAGGCCAGCGACGCCGCCCTCGAAATCGCCCGCACGCTCGGCGGCGTGTGGAAACTGGCGCTCGTCTTCAAGACACTGCCGCGTGCGCTGCGCGATGCCGCCTACTACTTCATCGCCCGCCACCGCTACCGCTGGCTCGGCAAGGACGAGACCTGCATGATGCCGACACCTGAATTGAGATCGCGGGTGGTCATGACGAACGATTCCCCAGCTTCGTCTTGAACACCGCCCGCAACGGTCTGAAAACAGCACCTGGGAGAAACCAGGCTGATTTGATTTTTCGCTGGCATTCGGTAATTGGGGCTACCAATCAGGCACCGTTCCTGCTCTGCTAGCCGCCAACCTCCCGCCATGTCCGAATCCCCCTCGCAAAACCTCCGCCAGCACGGCTTTCAACTCCTCGAAGACGAGCTGCACTACCTCATGAACGCGTTTGCGGAGGTGTTGAAGCAGCTTGGCGAGCCGGAACTGGCCGCCTGCCTGCCGTGGGTGGGTTCAGGGGTGCCGGAGAAGATGAATCGCTCGCTCGGACAGGCCTACTCCATCGCCTTTCAGTTGCTCAACATCGTGGAAGAACGCGCCGCCTTGCAGGTGCGGCGTTTGCGCGAGAAACAGCTCGGACCCGAGGCCGAAAAGGGCCTGTGGGCGGACAATTTAAAGCAACTGCGCACCCTTGGCCTCAACCAGAGCGACATCCTCGCGACATTGCGCGGTGTCTGCATCGAGCCCGTGCTCACCGCGCATCCCACCGAGGCAAAACGCGGCACGGTGCGTGAGTTGCACCTGGAAATCTACAGCCTCATGAACCGCCATGAGAACGCGTCCTACACGCCGCGTGAGCAGGCCCGCCTGCAGCAGCAGTTGCAAACGCAGCTCGAAAATCTCTGGCGCACCGGCGAGATCCACGTCACCCGCCCCAGCATCGAGGCCGAGCTGCAAAACGCGCTCTACTACCTGCGCGATGTGTTTCCTGAGGCACTCTCCCGCGCCCACCTGCTGCTGCGCGAGGCCTGGCAGGCCGCTGGTTACGACGTGGCGCAGATTGACGAGCTGCCCCCCCTCCTGCGCTTTGGCTCCTGGATCGGCGGCGACCGCGACGGTCACCCGTTCGTCACCGCCGAGGTCACGCGGCATGCGCTGGAGTCCTTGCGTAAAAACGCCCTGCGGGTGCATCGTCGTGCGCTCGAGTCCTTCGCCCACCACCTGCCGCTCAGCTCGTTGTTTCAGGCCACGCCACCTCAGCTCACGCAGTTGATCGAGACCCTCACCGCGCCGTTGCAAAACGAGCCGAGCATCAACACCACCGCCATCCTGGAGCGCAACAAAGAGGAGCCGTGGCGTGCCGCCGTTTATCTGATGCACGCGAAAGTGCGCCTGGCATTCGAGCAACCCACCTCCCCTGCCGCCTACCAGCAGCCGCACGAATTGTGCGCCGATCTCGACACGCTGGCGCAAACCCTGCTCGATGTCGGCTCCCGCGCCATCGTGGAGGAGCAGATCGTGCCGCTGCGGCGCAACCTGAGCGCCTTCGGCTTTCACTCTGCCGCGCTGGATGTGCGCCAAAACTCCGCCTTTCATGAGAAGGCATTGGATCAGTTGCTGCGTGCCGCTGGCCTGCTGGAATCCGGCTCCTTCATGGATTGGAGCGTCGAGCAAAAACGCGAGCTGATGGAGCGCGAACTCGCCTCGCCGCGCCCCTTCCTTTCCTCCGGTATCGCCGTCGGTGCCGAGGCGGATGCCGTGCTGGACTGCTACCGCGTGCTCGGTGCCCACCGCGCCCAGTTTGGCAATGCGGGCCTCGGCTCGCTCATCGTTTCGATGACCCGCCGCGTGGAAGACTTGCTCATCGTCTATCTACTCGCCCGTGAAGCCGGACTCATGGCATGGACCGCCGAGGGGCTGGTCTGCCCGCTGCCAGTCGTGCCGTTGTTTGAAACCATGGGCGATCTGGAGTCCGGCCCCGGCATCGTGGAGGCATTCCTCTCCCATCCCGTCACCCAGCGCAGTCTCACCGTACAAAGTGATGGTACCATGCCGGTGTTTCAAATGATGGTCGGCTACTCCGACTCGAACAAAGACTGCGGCATCGTCGCCAGCCAGTGCGCGCTGCATCGTGCGCAGTCGGAACTCGCCGCGACAGTGCAACGCCATGGCATGCGCCCCATCTTCTTCCATGGCCGCGGCGGCACTGTGGGCCGAGGCGCTGGTCCCACGCATTGGTTCATGGAGGCGCTGCCGCATGGTACCCTCAGCGGCGGCATGCGCATGACCGAGCAAGGCGAAACCATCGCGCAAAAATACGCGCACATGGGCTCCGCCGTGTACAACGCTGAGCTGCTCATGGCCTCCGCCGCAGCCGCCACCGCACGTCATCGCAACACCGAATCGCGTGCGCATCCCGCCCTCGAATCGCTCTTCGACAAACTCGCTGCCGACAGCCGCGATGCCTATCGCGCCTTCCTCCGTGCGCCGGATTTCATACAGTTCTACCGGCAGGCCACGCCGATTGATGCGCTCGAAAACGCCCGCATCGGCTCCCGCCCCGCCCGCCGCACCGGCCAGGCATCGCTTGATGATCTGCGCGCCATCCCCTGGGTCTTTTCGTGGACGCAGGCCCGCTTTTATCTACCCGGCTGGTTCGGTGCCGGCAGCGCCTTGCAAAAACTCAAAACCGACGACCCGCAAGCCTACGCCACGCTCGCCGCCGCGCTCCCCGCCTCCGCTTTTCTGCGCTACATCCTCACCAACATCGAAAGCTCCCTCGTCAGCGCCAACACCGACCTCATGCGCGCCTATGCCGGCCTCGTGGAGGACGCCACCGTGCGCGAGCGCTTCCTCACCACCATCCTCACCGAATTCAACACCACCCGCAGCATTCTCGAAGACCTCTTCCAGGGCACCTTTGAAAAACGCCGTCCGCGCCTCGCCTACACGCTGAACATTCGCGAAGAACCGCTCAAAGTGCTGCACCATCAGCAGATCGCCCTGCTGCGTGACTGGCGTGCGCTCGTCAACTCCGGCAAAACCGAAGCCGCCGACGCCATGCTGCCCGATCTCTTGATCTCCATCAACGCCATCGCCTCCGGCCTGCGCACCACGGGTTGAAGCAGCGCATTTTGGAGGTCGGGCATTCCCACCCGACTCGAGCAGGACTGGAAAGTCCTGCCGCCAAATTCATCTGATCACACCCGCCCGCGATACTCCCCCGGTGCCACACCGACCCAGCGCTTGAATACGCGGGAAAAAATCGCCGCATTCGCGTAGCCCACATTCGCGGCGACGACTTCCAGCTTGTCATTCCCTGCTTCGAGCAAGCGCCGCGCACGCTCCATGCGCAGACAAGTGAGATGCTGCATCGGGCTGCGGCCGAGCTCCTTCATGCACAGCCGACGCAGATGCTCCGGGCTGCAATGACTGCGATGCGCCAGCTCGGCCAGCGTCCAGTCACGCATCAGATCCTGCTCCACATCCGCCCACAGCTTCGCCACGCGCGGTTCATGACAGCGCCATGGCTGTGCAATCCGACGGATCGTCGCATGCAGGAGTTCCAGCCAGTGATGCAGCAGACGTGGCTCGCGCTCGCCATCCCATTCCGCACGGACACCGGCGATGAGGCGCGCGATCTCATCTGCATGCGCCGTCGGCATCACCGGCGATGCCGCCCCGACTACCGGCGTCACAAAACTCGGCTCGTCATAGCGCACCCAGGCAAAGCACCAGCGCTCGCGGCCCTTCGCCTCAAACGCATTCAGCACGCGTGGCGGTGCTAGGCATACCATGCCCGGCTTCACCCGCTGCCAGCGCCCATCCAGCAGGATCGATCCCTCGCCGCTCACGCAAGCGAGCACGAAACTCCCCTCTGGCTTCATCCGCACCCGCCGATACGGCGGCAGCGCCTCATCCATGCCCAAACGCGCGATGCGATGCGTCGCCATCTCCACACACTCCCGCGCCTCCACCACCCAGCGCCGCGTGCGCGGGCCGTCGATGGTGGTTTCGTGGATTGGGTCATTCATGCGGCTTCAATAAATCGCCATTCCACGTTATTGTCACGCCCAGGTGCATTTCAGGCATGACACCGTGCATGCCATCCTGCTAGCCTGCGTTTAACCATCCCGTTAATTCCGTAATGAAGCACCTCCTCTCCCTGCTCCTCCTCACCACCGCGCTTCAAGCGGAACCTGTGTCCATCTTTGATGGCAAAACCCTCGACGGCTGGGACTTCGATCCAAAAATCTGGCGCGTCGAAGACGGCATGATCACCGGCGGCTCCACGACGGAAAAGATCAAAGAGAACCACTTCATCTGCACGAAGAAGAATTATCAAAACTTCGACCTCAAGCTCAAAATCAAAGTCAGCGGTGATCCGAAGACCGGACTGCTCAACAGCGGCATTCAGATTCGCAGCCAGCGCGTCCCCGGCGGTGCACACATGATCGGTTATCAGGTGGATTGCGGTGCGGGCTGGTTCGGCAAGATCTACGACGAGTTCCGCCGCAACAAGGTCATCTGGGCCCCCACGTCCGAGCAGCAGGCCGCGCTGGACAAAGCCATCGATGTCTTCGGCTGGAACGAGTATCGCATCCGCGCTGAAGGCACGCGCATCCAGACCTGGATCAATGGCGTGCATTGCATGGACTACACCGAGGAGGACAAAAATATCGCTCTCGATGGCCTCATCGGCCCGCAGGTGCATGCCGGTGGCATCTGCCTCGTTCAGGTCAAAGACGTGACGATCGAAGAACTCCCGCCGACTCCCGGCGCTCCAAGCTGGGAATCGCTCGGCGGTGTCGAAGAAGCGCGGAAAAAGGTCGCTCCGCTTGCCAAAGGCAAGAAGCAGGCTGCCAATTTTCAAAACGTGCCCGGCCAGAAGCGCGACACGAGCTACAACAACGTCCAGGGCACCGCCTTGACCGCGCAGGTGCAGCTCAAGAAATTCCATGTCGCCGAGGGCTATGAGATCGAACTCGTCGTGCAGGAGAGCGACGGCATCGGCAAGTTCATCAGCGTTTACTTTGATCAGCGAGGGCGAATGTGGACGCAGACCGCGCTGGAATATCCTGTTGATGGAAACGAGAACCCTGCCGCCGCCGACGCGGTGTATGCGGCCAAGGGCAAGGACAAGGTGCTCGTCTATCCGCGAGAGTCGGTGAATGCGCCGATTCCCGCGGGTGGACTCACTAATCCGACCGTCTTCGCCGACGGCCTCGCCATCCCACTCGGTATTCTCCCGTGGGGCGCTGGCGACACCTGCTACGCGCTCCACGGCCACGACCTGCTCCTGCTGAAGGACACCGATGGCGATGGCAAATCGGACCAGCGCGAAGTCATCCTCACTGGCTTCGGCGTGCAGGACTCGCATCTGTTTCCGCATCAGTTCACCCGCGCGCCCGGCGGCTGGATCTGGATGGCCCAGGGCCTCTTTAACAACAGCAAGGTCCACAAGCCCGGCAGCGATGTCATCGTCGATTACCCGAAGTGCGGCATGGCCCGCATGCGCCCCGATGGCAGCGAGTTTGAAATGACCAGCGTCGGCCCGAACAACATCTGGGGCCTCGTCATCACCGGCGAAGGCGAGGCCTTCATCCAGGAAGCCAACGACTACGGCTACCCCGTCATGCCCTTCCACGAATACGCCTACTACCCCGGCGGTATGGAAGCTTTGAAGAAGAGCTATCAGCCCGACTTCCCACCCACCGCCGAGTTCCGCATGGGCGGCACCGGCTTGAGTGGCCTCGCGCTGATTGAAAGTGGCCCGCTCGTAGTTCGGGCTTCAGCCCGTTCAGGAAACGCCGAAGAACGGGCTGAAGCCCGAACTACAAACGACCACACCATGGCCGTCGCCAATCCCATCATCTCGAAGGTGCAAACCATCGGCATGCATCGCGACGGCCCCTATTGGAAGCTCGAACAACTCACCGACCTGCTCACCTGCGACGATCCTTTCTTCCGCCCCGTCGGCATGACCAACGGCCCCGACGGCTGCATCTACATCGTCGATTGGTACAACAAGATCATCTCCCACAACGAGGTGCCAAGAGCGCATCCTGATCGCGATAAGACGCGCGGCCGCATCTGGCGTGTAAAGCCCAAGTTCGTAGTTCGGGCTTCAGCCCGTTCAGAAAACGCCGAAGAACGGGCTGAAGCCCGAACTACGAACACAATCCCCGACTTCACGAAGCTCAGCACGGATGAACTCATCGACATGCTCGGCACTGAGCCGGTGGCGAAAGCACATCTGGCGTGGCAGGAGCTTCTGGATCGCAAGCAGCTGCCACAGGGGCATTTTGCTGCTCAGGAGTATTTGGCAGGCAGCCAGTTCGGCCAGATCAGCCAGATCGGTCGAAATCTGTCCGATCAAAACATTGGCGAACTCCTCTCCTTCGCCAAACCCTCCATCCCCGACGGCCCCACGACCCAATCCTCCCGAGCAAACAAACTCATCCCCGTTCGCGAGGCCTATGACCGCGAGTTCGAACGCTTCCTCGTCCGCATGTTCCTGGAGCGTCATCCCGAGGTCGTCGCGAAATTCCTCGACTCCGAAGCCGCTGCGAAGCTGCCCGTGGAGGCCCGCGTGCTCGCCTCACTCGCGCTGGAGCCGAAAGCCAGTGCCTCACGCGTCGCGAAACTGCTACCGCAGCTCGACCGCGCGCCCAACGATGAAGAACTCCTCCGCCTCGCCCAGTTTCCCGCCGAACCCGGTGTGGGCGAGTCGTTGAAGGCGCTGCTCACGAACGCAACCTCCCGCGCCGCCGTCGCCGAGAAGCTGCTGACGCAGCGCACGAAGCTTGATGCGAAACAGATCGCGCCGCTGCTCACCGAGACGGCGAAGACGATGCTCGGCACGTCACCGGAGCTTGCTTTGCAGCTCATCGGCGGGTTTCAGCTCACGAGCTTGGAGAGCGATCTCGTCGCGATGCTGCAAGCCCCAAGGAGTGATGGCTTCCAGCCATCAGTGACGGCTGGAAGCCGTCACTCCTTGCTCCACACCCTCCGCGATCTCCGTTCCGCCGAAGCCGATCTCTTTGCCTCGCTCGCGAAATCCGATCCCGATCCGCTCACCCGCGATGCCGCGCTCGAAGCCCTCGCCGCCTCACGCGCGCCCGATGCAGCCACGAAATTGCTCGCGCTTTATCCCAACCTGCAGCCCGCGCAGCGCAAGACTGCGCTGAACACCGTCTCGAACACGAAAGCAGGCGCGAAGACCATCGTCGCCGCCTTGCTCGACAAAAGATTGCCGCAGGCCGATCTCGACGGCCCCACCGTCGAGCGACTCGCCACCGTGCTCGGCAACGATCCCGCGCTCGAAAAACTTCAAAGCCAGCTCGGCGGAATTTTCCGCGAGGTCTTGCTGCTCGATGGCACGGAGAACGCCTGGGTGGATTCCAAGATCACGCTCGACGGCCCCTTCACCGTCGAGACCTGGATTCGTCTCGCGCCCGGCATCACGAACCAGGACGACATCCTCGGCGTGCCCGGCGGCGTGGAGATGAATTTTCACCAGTCCAAGTTCCGCGTCTTCGCCGGACCGAAACTGCACGATGTCGTCACCGCCACCAAACCGATGACGCCCGACCTCTGGACCCACATCGCCGTCACGCGCGACGCGCAGGGCATCCTGCGCATCTACCAAAACGGCGAACTCGACGCCACCGCCAGCCAACCCGCGCCCGACAAGTGGGAGAACTGTCGCATCGGCTGGAGCGGCCCGCAAGGCGGCACGGAGGGCGTGATGACCGAGTTTCGCGTGTGGCAGGTGGCACGCACGCCACAGGAGATCCGCAGCGGCTTTGACCGTTTTGTAGTCCCGGCTTCAGCCGGTTCTGACCTCGTGTTCTCCTCCACAGACCGGCTGAAGCCGGAACTACAAAACACGTTTGGCAAAGGCGCACGCGTCGCCAAGACGATCGACACGCCGCCGCTGCTCACCGAGGAGCAGGCGAAGGCGCTCGACACCAAGTTCGCCAAATACAGCGCCCTCGCACCGAAGGGCAACCCCGCCAACGGCAAAGTCCTCAGCGCTCTCTGCATCGCCTGCCATCAGATCGGCGCGGCAGGTGGCCAGATCGGCCCCAACCTCAGCGGCGCAGGTGCCATGGGCCTCGAAGGCGTGCTGCGCAACATCCTCACCCCGAACGCCGCCATGGAGGCCGGTTACCGCATCTACCGCGTCGAAATGAAGAACGGCGACTTCATCGACGCCTTCTTCGTCAGCGAGGACAAACAAGCCACCATCATCCGCCAGCCCGGACTGCAAGACCGCCGTCTCGACAAGAAAGACATCCGCAGCACCAAGTTCATCCGCCGCTCGCTCATGCCCGAAGGCCTGCTCGACGCGCTGGGAGATCAGCAGGTCGCCGATCTGCTGGCGTATCTGATGACGCTGAAAGGTTGAACCCCCACTTGGATGCAAAGGGACGCTCTGTATGCCGCAGAGAGGCAGAGGAGCAAAGGTCGCAGAGTTCTTTGATTCCGTTCCCTGCGTCCTCTGCCTCTCTGCTCCTCTGCGGCAAAGTCGAATTGCGAAAGACGGCTATCTCACCCATCGCACTCTTGACCCATGGCGTGATCACCTCGAATTCGAGCCATGATCGACACACTGCCCGCCTTCGCCTGCAACGACGCCATCGCCGCGCACTGTCGGCTGCTGCGTGACAGTTACCTGCGTGTCGTCGGCCAGCCGCTGGGTGGCGCGTATTGGACCGCTCTCGATGGCGATGCGCTCTGCACCGCTTTTTGGAACGCCGAGGTCGTGATCGCCTCCCACGGCACGGAGGACGATCCGGTGTTCAACTACGGCAACCGTCGCGCACTGGCGCTGTGGGAGACCGACTGGCCGGCCTTCACCGCCATGCCCTCCCGGCTTACGGCGGAGCCGATCCGCCGCGAGGAACGCGCCGCCATGCTCGCCCGTGTGACGGCGGACGGCTTCATCGACGACTACGCGGGCATTCGCATCACCACGACGGGCAAGCGCTTTCAAATCAACCGGGCGACCGTTTGGACCGTCTGCGATGAAAGCGGCACGCGGCGCGGTCAGGCGGTCGTCTTCTCGGATTGGTCAGCTCTTTGAAACCTGCCGCAGCACCCCCGCCATCGGGGCCGGCAAACTCCTCATTCGCACGCAGTCGAAGCTGTTTGCGATTCAGGGCAAGTAGCGACCGTGATTCTTGCTGAGTTCGACACGAAAATCGCGAGACATGGTACTTTCCGCGCCTTGACGCTGCCCCCCCAGCACGGCAAGCATGCTAAATGCCTTCGCCTCAGAACCTCACCATCCCAAAACCCGCCGCTCCGGCCGATCTGGAGATCAAAGATGCCCAGCTCATCTTCAATCATGTCTGGAAGCAGCTCGAAGCCGACTACGGCCGTGAGAAGCTGCGTTTTCCGAAGGAGCTGATCCTGCTCGGTGGCGCACCCGGCGCGGGCAAAGGCACGAACACGGATTACATCCGCGAAGTGCGCGGCATCACGGCGCAGCCGATTGTCGTCAGTGCGCTGCTCGACAGCCCCGAAGCGCAGAAGCTCAAGTCGCAAGGCGGCATGGTGGGCGACCGCGAGGTGGTGGGCATCCTCATTCGCAAGCTGCTGGAACCTGAGCAGCAGAACGGTGCCATCCTCGACGGCTTCCCGCGCACGAAGGTGCAGGTGGAGTGCCTCAAGATGCTCTTTGATGAGATGATCCGCCTGCGCCGTGATTTTTCGGAGACACCTGGAGCGGTGCATTTCAAGCAGCCGATCTTCCACATCATGGTGCTGTTTGTGGATGAGGCAGAGAGCATCGCCCGTCAGCTCAAGCGCGGGAAGGAAGTGCTCGCGCACAATGCCGAAGTCCGCAGTTCCGGCCTCGGCGAGCTGTGGGAAGAACGCGCGACCGACTTCGACCCCGCGCTGGCGCGCAACCGCTACAAGGTCTTCAAAGAGAAGACCTACGACGCGCTCGTCTCGCTCAAGGAGATCTTCCATTACCACTTCATCAATGCGCAGGCCCCGCTGGAACTGGTGCAGCAGAACATCATCCGCGAGCTGGAGTATCAAAGCTCCCTGGAGCTCGATCCGCGCACCTTTGACCAGCTTCGCGACCTGCCGCTGGCCAGCGAGATCGTCCGCCATGCGCGGCAGGACCTAGTGCGGCGTCTCGATAGCTACAAGGTCGAGAAACCGGAGCTCATGCAGACCGTGGTGGACTTCATCGAGCAGAAGATGATGCCCATCGTCGTCCGCCATGCCATCTCCGGCCGTGCCGACATCAACACCGAAGACAGCCTCTTCCACAGCGCTGAGGCGCTGGCCATGCTCATCGACATCTTTTCCGAACGCGGCTTCCACGCCACGGCGGATGTGCATCGGATCGAGATCCCGGACCGCTTTGACCTGCAAACCGGCAAGATTCAGTGCCGGAAGAAAAAGGTCTTCCGCTTCCGCATCATTTTCAAGGGGTCAGAGATTCGTCGCGGGCAGTTCCTGCCGTGAGGAATCAAGGAGCGGCACTTGCCAAGTGCCGCCCCGCCAAGGAGACGGACTTGCCAAGTCGCTCAACCAACCACGGGACTTGGCAGGTCCCACTCCTTGGCCTCACGACCGCGTGATCTCCACCTGGTAAAACGTGCTCGGCCCGGTGGCATGGAAATCGGTAACAGTGCGGAGCGTGCCGTTGTCCTTAAATGGGGTCAGGATGCAACTGGGTAAATGGGGGTCAGGATGCAACTGGCTGACAAATTAACAGTGACAATGACTTTATGAGATTTTGTCAAGCAGTTGCACACTGACCCCGTTTCCCCCCCACCTCCCGAACCGCCCTTCGACATCGAGACTTTCGAGCCCATCGAGCCACCCTGGCAGGCCATCAAACAATGGATCCCCGCCGATGACGATGAGTCCAGCTTCCGCTGGCAGGACGCCCACCACAGCAACGAATCCCGTTGGAAGCCGAGAGAAGTCCCGCTCGGCGATGGCCGCATCCTCGTTCTCGATGGCGATTGAATCCCGCTGAGACAAACAGACCTCACCAGCAACACCGAATTCCGTTGCCATAAAAAACTTGGCACATCGGGCAGGAAAGCTATGCTCACGAGCGTTGAAAATGCGTCATGAATCTCACCTCACCCATCTCACGTCGGTTCAAAACCGGCCCGAAACCGCAATTCAGGGCCAGCATTCGTCGTTCGCCATTCAAAATTCGTGATTCCTCCGCCCCTCTCTCCCCCCAGACCCCCTCACACCCCCTCACACCCCCGCTCTCGCGCTATTCCGGCCCTGGCCCTCAAAAGCAATTTCCTAGCAGAAAAAGCAAATTCCTAGCAATCTTTTCCATCCCCCTGATGGTCCTTCTGAGTGGACTTGGCGTGTCCCGCGCCGAGCCGGTCTCCATCGGCCGCCAGCACCAGTTGTTCCTGGACGATCACATCATCGAGTTCCGCGAGCATCTGACGCGGCGCGTGCAGCAGGCGGAAAAGCACGCGGCCAATCCCGTGATCGCCAAAGAGTTCGCGTGGGAACCCGACGGCTACTTTTTGCCCTCGGTCATCTACGACGAGGAGGAGAAAATCTACAAAGCCTGGCTCGATGGCGGGGGAGCGGGCGTGTTCTACTTCACGAGCGCCGACGGCATCCAATGGCAGCGCCCGGAATTGCGGCTGTTCCCCCAGTTTGACGCGGAGCCGAACAATCGCGTCGTGCTGAGCGGCTATGAGTTCGATGTGAAGGAGGCCCCCGCGGAGAAGCTCGACTACCTGCGTTCCCGCGAAAACGGCTGGAAGCACTTCTGCTACATGAGCGGCGTGGTCAAAGACCGGCGCGACCCGGATCCGGCGCGCCGCTACAAGATGGCGTTTCTCTGGATCGACCGTAATTATCTGCGTCCCGGGGCGGCCAAGCCGGGCAAACTCACCGCCTTGGGCGTGGCCTTCAGCCCCGACGGCATTCATTGGACGCCCGTGAACGAACCCGTGAGCCATGCCACGCATGACGCCCCGATTCATATCACATTCGACGAATCACGCCAGCGGTGGGTGATGCTGGGCCGCTCGTTCGGCGTGGTCACGGATGAGAAGAAAGCCGCGCAGGCCGCCGACCCCAATCTTCAATACAACATGGGACGCGCCGTGGTGCGGACGGAAAGCGCCGACTTCATCCATTGGACCCCGGAGAAGGGAGACCTCGTCATGGCCAGCGATGCGCAGGACAGCACCATGACGGAAATCTACAGTTTGCGCGCCGTTCCCTACGCGGGCGTTCAAATCGGACTCGTGCATGTTTTTCTGAACAATCCCGAAAGCGTCACCCTACCCCTTCAGCTCGCCCTCAGCCGGGATGGCAGCACGTGGCAACGCCTGAGCGACCGCTCGCCCTTCCTGGCCATGGGAGAATTGGGAGACTGGGACCGTAGCGTGATTTCTCCTCCCACCAGCGATCCCATTCTGGTGGGGGATGAACTGCGCTTTTACTACACCGGCCGCAACCAGCTTCACAGCACGCGCTGGAGGTTCGAGGACGAACCCAAACTCCTGCCGGCGGTGTCCTCCTTCCGCGGCTCCCTCGGCTTTGCGAGCATCAAGCGGGATCGCTTCGTGGCGATGGAAGGAAGTTATCGCCCCGGCATTCTGCGCACGAAGCCCTTTGTTCATGAAGGCGGGATCCTGCACGTGAACGCGGCGGTTAAATTCGGCGCTCTCACCGTGAGTTTCCTCGATGAACATGGCGCCACGCTCCAAAAGGTCACCCTCGCCGGCCAGGACGGCGTCGATTTGGCGGTACCCGGACTCACCAAGCTTTCCAGCCGGGCAGGCATCCCCGTCCAGTTGGAGTTCGCGGTCCAAAACGGGCGGCTGTTTTCCTTTTGGATGGAGTGATCCCATACCATTGTCTCGGCACCCTTGTGGCTGGTGAAGTTCAAAGCCCAGCCTGAAAAATGCGAGAACCTGATTGGTTCGGGCCACCACGCTCAAACAGTAAATTGGTCAGCTTCCAAGCACTACCCCTATCTTGTACGCTGCGATGGCAATCGCCGTCATCCCCGCCACCACCGGGAATTCGCAGGGACAGGTTATTTATTCGGCTGCAATTCGCAGGGACAGACCCCCTCACACCCCCTCACACCCCCTCACACCCCCGCTCTCGCGCTATTCCGGCCCTGGCCCACAAAAGCAATTTCCTAGCAGACTCTCGCGCTATTCCGGCCCTGGCCCTCAAAAGCAATTTCCTAGCAGAAATGATGTCACGAGCAACGGCCATGCAACGCATTCTGGCGTGCTGGCTTCCAGGGTGTCTCATCAAGGCGGTTGCAGCCGAAGATGACGATCTCTCCGTGACAGAGCATGCCCCGGCTCAAGGGACGTTTGCCGGTTGCACTCAGATCTTGTTTCGAGAGCAGCGTGAGGTGGTCACCACGGGGGCGCGGCTGCTTTTTCGCGACCGGCCCGGCGCGGCGTTTCGCGAGTCCCCCGTGGCATTGTTCGATGACGCACATGCTGTCGTTTACAACCCGCGCGACCGGTTGTTCTACGCCACCGATACCGGACGGCACCGGCTGATTTCGTTTCGAGATCCTGGGCGGGAACAGATCGAACAATCGGTGACGATGCTCGCGGGCGTGGCGCTGGATCGGCCGCACGATCTCGTGGTTGACCGCGACGGCTGGCTGTATGCGCTCAATCCCAACGGCCCGGTCGTGTTTCGGTTTCGTGGGTTCGGGCTTGAGGAAAGCACGCTCGATCTGTCGCAGCACCTCGGCTATTCGCGAGCCTTGACGGTGGTCGATGGCAAGCTCTTCGTGGTCGGTTCCAGCGTCGGCAAAGTCGTGGAGATCGACGACTTCGCACGGAAACAGTTTCGAGTGCATGCGAGTTTCGGGAAACGCCGCGAGGCTGTGGCCGGGAGCTGGCAAACGACCGGCCTGGTTCCCAACGACGTCGAGTTTTACCAGGGGCACTGGTATGCGACGTCCTATTTCTGCCCGACCTACGCGCAAGGGACCGACTGCAACGAAAAGAAATTCATCCGCTTCCGCTCGTGGCCCGATTTTGAAGCCGGCCGTTGGGAAGACCTCGGCGACTTGCTCCCAAGAGACGTTGTGCCCTACTACCTGACCGCGCACGAGACCGGCCTTTTTGTGGCAACGTTTTCGCACGAGACCAAAGGGAACCCTGGCAAGGTGCTTCGCGTCGTGAGCCGACGGCGCATGCGGTGACCGCGTCATCAAAAGATGCCGGGACTAACCCCTTTACGGCATCGCGTGATTCAAAATCTCCATCCATCCCATGAAACATTTCTCGTAATTGATTAGCGTTTGTTAAGTATTCATAATTTCGTGCGTATGAGAGTGCGACAATGGAACTCACCCGCGAAGCCCTGCAACACCTCAGCAAGGATGCACTCATCGACATCATCCTGGCGATGAATGTGCGCTTGCAGGCATTGGAGGCTGAGGTGCGTGAACTCAAAC